>Ga0123341_1001815_pt1 | contig 16746 bp, 6 predicted proteins | sample Turbeapinknodule_FD_89959 | JGI IMG/M metagenome (GOLD analysis project Ga0123341, IMG submission 89959) | Root nodule microbial communities of legume samples collected from Mexico - Turtle bean Mexico pink nodule | ecosystem: Host-associated > Plants > Roots > Nodule | place: Mexico: Nepantla...
AATTCTAACTCACTATATTATAAGCAGAAATAAAATTGAAATATGATCAGACCAAATTAATTGTTAAGATATAAAAACTTCAAACAATGTTAAAATCACATTTTAATATGTATTTAATTTGTTACTTTAAATGTTTCATAGAAAAACAGTAATTTAAAATAAGGAATTAATGATGTACATAGTGCTATAAATGTATTATTAATATTATTATTTATGTTTAAGTATAATTTACTTATATATATTTGTAAATATATTAATGTATACAAAAATGATGCGGAAGTGGTCCACATCTTGAGTCCACGTCCTCAACTAATCAAAATAAATGTAACGGCAGACATAGGATACGACATCGTTTGGGTTGCGATGGCCACAGTTACAGACAAAGTCAAAGTACATTTTTTTTATACTTTTTTGCATTGTTTTGGCGTGACCTTTCTCTTTAACCGAAAACTCAGGCAATTACTGTTCGCATCTCGATACCCACCATGCCAACCTTACCCTTTTGCGTTCAATTTTTTTTCTTTTTTATTATTATTATTATTATTATTATTTGAACCTTTATAGTATAAAATGATAGATATGGAAATTAAAAAATAAATTTATTAGTTCCTAAATTCGTACATAAATGATAAAGGTAGAAGTTTGTTTAGATCTTTGGAAAATAAATTTGGGGCACGAAGCTGAAGAGACTCGCGTTACACACTCGCGTGAGCGCTGGATGCAGAAACGCTCATAAAAACCCAGCCCCTATCCCTATTCCTATTCCAATTCTTATTCCTATTCCAATTCCTATAGGACCCCATTCCTTGTAACCCCACCACACACACAAATGTCTTTTTTCTACTATTTACCAATTTTTTCCCTATTCTGCCATTTGATTTGATTTGAACCTAAAAAAAATCCAATCTTTTAGCGTGTTTTTTTGAAAAAAAGGATTTTTAAAAATTGTTTGGGGTGTGATTTAATTTGGGCACGGGAGCTGACCCCATCCCCTCTTTCTTCGAATGTCTAAAACCTAGAGCCGCACTTGGTATATAGAAATATATAATTATGAATCTATCTATGAATGACTAAGAAGTAGACCCAGTGAGTGTGGGAAGCATCGATTAGGGATTAGGGAAAAAGAGGCACAACATTCTTTCACATAAAAAAACGAAAACCATTTTCACCCACTCATCCACCCACCACCACCTCTCTAATAGACCCAGCAAAATACTGACCCTGACCTTCGTGCGTAAACTTCCCCCACTCTTATTTTTAAGGTACATTACCACTACCCCTTTTCCTACCTTCATTTTTATTTTCTCAATTTTCGCTTAGCCAATGTTATTTATATTCTTTTCAATGTCACATATTTTGCAGTCAATTTGGTTATGGTGTCTGACCTAGCTCATCATCCCTTATATGCATATATTTTGTGTACGTTATATATTATATAGCCAAAAAAATTATAAAAATTTCTCTATAGGTAACAGAAAAAGACGTACTAGTAATGGCAGGAGGCAAGATCTTACCCCTTTTCGTTCAACGTTTTAAGCAGCACCTCTATTTAGTCGGGGGTATAATTGATTCATGCCCGGTTTTTCTTTTACGATTCTGCACATCTTTTTCGTTCTTCAGGCATGCACTTACATTACATGCTCATCATCTTAATAGAGTATAGACTATGGATTTTGATTAGGGTTTATCATCGTGTTACTAGCCTGCCCACAATAATAATGCCGGGATTTAGGCCAATTTCACTGTTGGGTCTTCGTCATTAAGGGTTTTGGTGGCGAATGTGATTTCATAAAGATCCTGACCTTAATCGGGTTTTGTGCCTGTTAAACCTGAGAACTTTAAAAGCTTTGTTTGCACAATTTTTTTTGCTGCTGCTATTTACACCTGTGATCATTTCATTCCTACCCTAACATGTTGAATAAAATTTGAAAATTAAATTAAATTTGGGGTGTGGGTTTAAGGGTTGAGCTTGGAGATATGAACTAACGTTGTCAGATAAAAATGATGCCAGACATAACTCTGTTTTGATCATAGCTTGGATTTGTTTTGGGGAATCTTACTTTGCTCCAATTAATTTTGGGCTTCAAGATTAATTATTTCGATCAGCCCTGAAATTCCATTAAGGAAGAATTAATTTCTCTAATGCTAATTAAGTACGAATCTACCTGAACTCAACACAATAACTCGGAATCATATAGTATTTCTGCAGTGCGGGTATTAATTCAAATTTCCATAAAAAATAATTCGCTAAGGAGTTAGGCGTGAACTATTTGTCTTTTCAAAATTCATTCATTGTCTTCTCAAAATTCATTCATAAATGATACTTATTTTTTAAAAGATGCTTAGCTTATTAAAGCCTGTTATTTATTAGACGATTTTTGTCATTGGGGGTCTTAATCAAGAAATTGTGGATTCTCCCTGTAGTTTACATTGAACAGAATGAAGCAGGGGTTGGATAAGCCAATTCAGAAAGTCGAGTTGCCAACCCCTACACCCCGAGAGTCCGGGAGGATAGTGGACCATATTATGTTATTTATACAGAGTTTATGCTGTTATTCTTATTATAATTCGTTGCATTTAAATTTTTGGATGGTGATAAAACTTATTTTTGAACCATCCTGCATATGTTCTGTTTAACTGATTTGAACTCGTTAATGTCATTGCCTTATGCAGTCATAAAAAGAATCCATAAACAAGTATTGTAATTGATGAACTAATCAATTTTTTATGTACGCACTACTAGTTACATGAAACTCCTTCAAGAAATTTAAATAATCTTGAATGATATTTAATTGAATATTTGAATGACGAAATTGGGATGCATTTATTAAGCTCAACTTTAAAGTGTTTGTGCTACATATTTTTAACATCAATGAAGTTTTTAAAAATTAATTATTAACAATTAAAAATATTATGACTATGAGATGTTTTTTCCCTCTAGAGTTTAACTCTCAGTCCAGTGTCTGAGAATAGTTTACAATTATATTAGATGCACAGTTATTTACTTCATCTACTGACTGATTTGTCTAGAGGTTATGCTCTGATGTTAATGGTTATTCAGGAACACAATGAATTGCCTTAATTTTCTTTCGAAGTTCAAATAATCATGCTACTCTTCGCTAGAATTATAGATAGTGATGAATACACACACATCCGCATACATGAGCACTAGACATTCAATCCCCTAATGCACTATTAGGACTGCAAAAATTTGATTCTCCTTCAACCTAAGAATCTTTTGGGATGGCCCCTGATTTTAGGACGAGGTAGCAATGTTATCTGAACTCTGATAGAAAAGCAAGGCTGAATTATTTATTTATTCCTGAATAGACATCAGCAAGTGAAACTAACATGTAGAAACACTTGGCAATAGATTAATCTAATAATTGAAGATTAATATAGTTTTAAATTTGCATTATTGGCAAGGTCATTATGGTCCTTGATTCTACTAGTATGGACTACAATGGAGTAGCAAGGTTATCATGGAGGTATATGACATTTTAATATTAACCTCTAGAAATATGTCAATAGGTGAAACTAATAATTACGGATTTAATATAAATCTTGTTGAATTTAAAGGAAGGGTGCTACTACAAAAAATTCTAATTCTTATGAAAACTAAATGGATATTGGCAAGGTAACCATGGTTTCTGTCTCCCTGATTCTATTATATTATAGCAAGGTTGTTTGAACTTCGATAGGAAATAAGGCATTTTTATTTATGCTCGACTGAATAGACCTCAAACAGAAATTAACTTCCAGATTCCAGACATATACCTGTCAGTAGGTTAGATTAATAATTTTGAGTCTGATAAATAAGCATTAATATTCTAGTCTGCAATCAACATTTTCCTTGAAATGGTTGTACTGATACAGATTCAATTCTTCTATGCTTCCAATTTATTAATATCAAAATTTAAGAGGGAAACTTGATATGTTAATTCTTTTTTTGGTTCTATCATGTTTATATCTCTTTATTTGTATTTAGAAATCATTGAAACTCCTAAAATGGATCTTCATAAACTTTTATTTTATTAACTACTTTCTGTTTCTTGAAATTTTAGACTAATCCAGATGAGTTTTAGTTTTGTTTTCTTCGTGTCAAAAGGACATATATGGTGTTTTTATGAATTCTACAATATATTGTCTGAATGAACACATAAATTTTCTGTAATATCTTTTAAGTTTGACGGCGCTCCTTGGTGCAACTAAGGTTACTGTCTTGTCAGAAGAAGATTCTAGTTATAGAAAGTAGTAACATTTTCTGTTTGTGTGGTGTGGGATAAGGTTATGTACTTCTATCGATCTTAGATAACGAAGTGGAGAGAGCTTTGTGAATTGAGCTACCTTTTGCTTTTTTAAAAAAAAAAAATTTGACCTGCTTGTGCCACAAAGTTTCCATATAATTTATTCCTCTTATTTTGAACTTTTTTTTTTTGTAAATTACCATGGCTAAAACTTCATTGTCTGACTTTTTCACTGAATCTCATTCACTTTAACAGAGTGGTGAGATACAGAGTCATCAGGCATATCATGCAAAATATCATATACCAAACTCTACTCTAGAAATAGTCTCATGGAAGTGCTTCCTTGTTCTGGTGTTCAATATGCTGGGGAATCTGATTGCAATCAGCAGAGTTCAGGAACTGCTTTTGTATATCAGGAAGAACCTAATTGTGCTGAAAATAGTGAGCAAGTCAAACTGGCAGCTGCTGCTCAACTGAATGAATCATCACATAAAATGCAAGGGCCTCAGATAGAACGACAATGTGGTTTGTCAACTAATTCAGATTGTCAATGCATTGGAGCTTCATGTTGTGACTGTCAAGTGGATGATCAAAATGACTATTGTGGTTTACATGATTTTGAAGAAGACATTATAAATGAACCTTGCTTGACATCAGACAACTCTATCTCTGTTGTTGATACAATTGAAAGTGAATCACCAAACAACAGTCGGGAAGGAGACTTGTCATGTTCTGAACCCAAGTGGCTTGAGGGGGATGGATCAGTGGCATTGTGGGTCAAGGTAAGCATAATTCTTTTCCTGATGACTGATACAATTCTTTCTATTTATTAAGAAACTATTATTAATTCACTACTCTAATTGATCTTGAATGCCTGATCATGAGATCTTCGGTCACATTATGTTTCTGTTGGAAACCTCCTCAGGCATGTTTCATTTAAGAAAATTGTAAGATTTACACTGTTAAAAGATGGAAAATGAAAAAAATGCAAGCCTTGTTGATTTCTTTTCTTTGTAACTTCTCCATCATTTTTAGTGGAGGGGGAAGTGGCAGGCTGGTATCCGGTGTGCAAGGGCTGACTGGCCGTTATCAACGTTGAAAGCAAAACCAACACATGAAAGAAAGAAATATTTTGTTATATTCTTTCCACACACAAGGATTTATTCTTGGGCTGACATGCTACTTGTTAGATCAATTAATGAGTTTCCCCATCCCATTGCATATAAGACTCATCAGGTGGGGCTGAAAATGGTAAAAGACTTGACTGTTGCACGGCGGTTTATAATGCGTAAGCTAGTTGTTGGCATGCTGAACATGGTCGATCAGTTTCCTTTTAATGTATGCGATGATGGTGACACTATTTCCTTTTTTCCGCTTCATTTCTTGCAGTCTCTCTTTTTCTCTCTCTTATATATGAATATATATATATATATATTCATTCACATTTTAACTGGAGGTTTTTTCAATACATACAGGCTTTGACAGAAACTGCTCGTGATATGAAGGTCTGGAAGGAGTTTGCCATGGAGGCTTCTCGTTGTAATGGTTATTCTGATTTTGGAAGAATGCTTCTAAAGTTGCATAATGTAAATTCCAATTCTCGATGATAGTTTTTGGAGTAGGGAGTTTCTTTTAGAGCTTGAACTTTATGACTGCTCAATACTTGTTTTATTAATGTATTACAGTTGTTGAGTATAGTTATGTGTAGATGTTGACATGATTTAGCAATCAATACTGTTTTCTATTGTTTTGCTAAAACTGTAAGGATTAGTATAATTACTAGGAAACTTAAATTGCTAAAATTTGTTTTGTCGTAAAGTTTGAACTCCCTCTAGCTATCTTTCTCTGCCTGGTTTATACACTGAGTGTCAGAATAAACAAAAAATTGAGTGAGGTTTCAACTAGCATGATCAAGTGATGATATGCTTTTATTGGTTGCAATAAGTTTGCCCATTATTACATATTTTAAGTACATTAAATGCGAAAATTTGTTATATTTTAATCTTGAACTTTATGCACAAAGAATGTGTTGAACATTAATTGATAGGGTTGCAATGCATTGAAAGATGATTTAATGGTTAAGATTTGGATATATGTTGGACATTGAAATAGTGAGAAGTAAGCATTAATCATTCTTTTGCTTATCTTTGGCATGTGAAGTTTGGGCATTGGTAAGTGCTTTATTAATTCTGTATTTGTTAATAATCTTTTGTACATGGTTTATAGGTCTCTCATTCTCTTATTTCGTATTGTTTCTGCAAGCTTCTGATCATTTTTCTTGGATAGTATTGGTTCTTTTTATGGCATGTTAGAGGATACGAGACCATTTCTCTCCCTCTCCTTTCTATGACATGCTCATGTGTGTAGGAGTACCTTAGTTTCTTGTTGTACAACCAGTCATGAATTAATTTATACTTTGCATGGTATATCATGTATTTCATTATATCATCACTAAATAAGTAACAATTCATTTTTTTCCGATGTTCTTATATTAGATATGTGCCTTTTCTTACTCTCTCTCTCTCTATATATACACACACATATAGATAGATAGATAGGTCAGTAGATAAATAGGTAGAGAGAGGGAGAGCTTGACCTGGTATCTCCTCAATAAAGTACATTATCCATTTTTCTTTTTCCCTTTTAAGATTTCATTTTGTGTACTTGGCTTAGCATATTTTACCTGTAATTGATAATTTTATCAAATAAATCAATATTAGATTTGACTGATGGCTGAATTACCAATATTTTTGAAGTTGAATGCTAATAACTACAGTATGGTTTGGATAGTCTCTGCAATTTATGTCAGTTGGGCTATATTATTGCTATAAAGTTTTGTAAGTCCTAATATTACTATTTTCTTAATATAAAGGCAACAATGATTGCTTCCATGAATTTTTGTCTATTATTTTCTTTGTGTGACTGATGAAGTTGAACTCATTATTGTTTCTTACAGAGCATACTACAGCACCATATAAATGTTGACTGGTTACGACATTCTTATCCCTCTTGGACTGAAAGATGTCAGAGTGCAAATAGTGCTGATTCAGTGGAGCTACTGAAGGAGGTACCTTGTGATTCTGACTACCAATTCATATATTAGAATCCAGAAAAATGGATTATGTTCGTACTGCATGATCACTATTGCAACTAGCATACTTTTGCTCATAAAAGATGAGACGAGTAAAGAAAGAATAGAATACTGCAATGCATATAATTTCTGAGTAGCTAAAGGATGTCTCAGGACTTTTTGCTCACATTTTATCTTGCTTCCTTTCTTTCATTAAGTGCATCGGATAAAATGACATTCAAGCTTTGCTGATTGACCAGTCTATAACCCATATAATCAATGGAGTTAGCAGAAATAGATCTAAAATGTTGTTGACCTCTTAACTTTAGTAGTATTTTAGCCTCCTTTTGCGGCTGTCCTGAACCAAAGTGATAATAGTGGAATTTGGATCTCTTGCTACTTTTGAGTTAATGGGATGTGGTCGTGTTAACCACCATGATTGGTTGTCTTGTATGTCCCACCTGCTATCTAGCTTCTAGCATGTAACAAATAAAGTCTTTGGCCCAACGAACCCAATAGACTGATGCCCTTTAAAAAAAGTGATTAGATCATGACAAATACAATTTTAATAATGTTCTGTTCTTTTGGTTTCAACAGAACTCCATAAAACATACTTTTGCCCCTTTAAATTATCTGCCATTTTATCTCTTTGAATAGAAGCCGAAAAATAATAAATATTTTTTCCAACTTTATCCTACCGTCTTGTTATCTCTACTAGCAGGAATGAGAGTAAACATTAATGAAGTGATAATGTTATGTTGAGTATTTCAATAGAGGTTAATTTTGTCAGATACAGATATATTTTCCTCCAGTTGGGATTATTTAATAACTTTCTCAATATGTATAACCTTGAATGACAGATATCATGAAATAGTGGTAGTATCATGTTAGCAAAAATATGTAAAGAAGGCATAGGATTTGAAGGGAGTGAAGTAGCAGCTTGTTTCATTTAGTCGTAGCAAACCAAATAATTAGCAAAAGAACCTGGTGTAGTTCAAAGAGTGACTTGTAATTTAGTGATATCTGATATGTACTGACCAAGTGATTGGATATTGTCTATGTTCTTGTATGGATTCATTAAGTCCCCGGTAACATATGTGTGCCTAGTACAGGTAAGAACCACTTAGGATTACCTCTTCATCATAGGTACTGGTTGAGCTATTTTCAGCTGTTTCCGTTAGTTTCACTTTCTATTCTAGCTTATCAAAATAAATCCAATCCAAAAGAGATTATACTGATTTTAGTCTGCATTAATAAGCTGTGAAATTTTCCATAAAATGCTTTGTCAGCACTTAGCAGAGAGAGACATGCAAACATAGCCTAAGAAACAAAGGGAGGTTCCCTTAACAGGTAAAAAGAGTGTTGCTTCATCAGTCACAGTTTTAGAAAGAAATAGAATAATTAATTGATTCTGTTAGCATTCTTTTAATGATTTTAATTGCATTTCTTCAGTTTTAAAAATATTTAATTCTGTTTCAGGTTCCTTATTTTTTGGAACCATAATACTGTTTACTTATATACCCTGTCAGTAATGAAAATATAGCTGTAATATAACTACCATAAAAATAGATCCATGTAGTTTTGTTTTTTCCTTTCCTATCTTTCGTGAGCCCTATCACTTGGAGTACCCTTAAAGTATCTAGAATATAAAGCTTATTGTGATTCTTCTTCGATAAAAATATGTAGTCTAGATGATTTGTCTGTTAGTTTCAGTGAAAAATGAAATCTGTATATTGAGTTTCCTCTTAGGTTGACTGAGTCTATCCCCTGCCATCTGGAAATTTCAGTTTGTGAATCCTTTCCTGAAATACTGTACTTCGCCAATATAGACGATTTGGCTAATATTGTGCTTATTTTAAGGTGCTTAGGCTGAAATGACTTGTTAAATTTCGATCACAAGCAATAATTAGTGCCCGTGCCCTGTTTAAACAGTTGTCAAACCTTTTTTGCCCAATATGTTTGGTTGATTTTAGTCCGTATTCTTTTTCAGGAATTGTTTGATTCTATTTTGTGGAATGGGATCAATACTCTCTCTGATGCACCAGTGCAATCAACATTAAGTTCTGAATGGAAAACCTGGAAGCATGATGTAGTGAAATGGTTTTTGGCACCACCTTCCTTATCGATCAGCAAAGACTTACAGCAACAGAGTTCTGATGATTTGTACCGAGCAAACCTTCAGGTTTGTAGAAAAAGGGCCAAACTTGAAGTTCGTCGAGCAGATACACATGCTTCACAAGTGGAAATCAAGGCCCAAACTATTGCTCTTCAGGCTGACCCTGGCTTCTTTAAGAATCAGGGCACATTGAGCACATTAGCAGCTGAGTCTTGCAAACAGGAAGGTGTCAGGGAGATGTCTATGGCAAGTGATTTACCTGGTCATTTGGTCGATAAATGGAATGAAATTGTAGTTGAGAGTACTGATCCCCATTTTTTGCATACCAAAGAAATGGAATCAACACCTACAAAGGAAATGACCGTTGTAAAATCTGTAGAATCTGGTAGTAAGAATCGACAATGTATAGCTTATATTGAAGCAAAGGGAAGACAGTGTGTGAGATGGGCAAATGATGGTGATGTGTACTGTTGTGTACATTTATCCTCCCGGTTTTTGGGCAGCTCAACAAAATCTGAAAAGCCTGTTACACTTGATACTCCTATGTGTGAAGGCACTACTGTTCTGGGTACTAGATGTAAGCATCGTGCCCTACCTGGCTCTCTATTCTGTAAGAAACACCGGCCACATGCTGAGACAGAGCAGATCTCAAATATACCGCAGAATACACTAAAGAGGAAACATGAAGAAAATTATACTGGTTCTGAGGGCATTCTTTCCAGAGACTTGGTATTAGTAAATGTTGAAAGTCCACTGCAAATGGATACAGTGTCATCCATTGGTGGTGATTCCGTACATGGAGAAAACAACTTTAATGAGAAGCCCATGGATTCTGAACATGATCATAATGTAATGGAGTCCCTGCACTGTATGGGTTCCCCTCCCTATGATAAGATGAATCCTTGTAGGGAAGGTCCTAAACGGTATTGCTTGTACTGCGAAAGTCACCTCCCTAGTTGGCTTAAGCGTGCAAGAAATGGTAAGAGTAGAATAGTATCAAAAGAAGTGTTCACGGAACTTTTGAGGGACTGCAACTCATGGGAGCAAAAGGTACATCTGCATAAAGCATGTGAACTTTTTTACAGGCTTCTTAAAAGCATTTTGTCATTAAGAAACCCTGTTCCTAAGGATGTCCAATTTCAGTGGGCTTTGACTGAAGCCTCTAAAGATTCTAGTGTAGGAGAGTTTTTTAAAAAGTTAGTTCATAATGAAAAGGCCAGAATGAAGTCAATATGGGGATTCAATGATGACATGGATATATTCTCTGTGATGGAAGAACCACCACTCTTGCCATCCACAAACAATGATGACTATGATAAGGAAAATGCCATTAAGTGTAAGCTATGCTCTGCAGAATTTCCTGATGACCAAGAACTTGGTAACCATTGGATGGACAGTCATAAAAAGGAGGCACAGTGGCTGTTTAGAGGCTATGCATGTGCTATTTGTCTGGATTCATTTACTAACAAGAAACTGTTGGAAACACATGTTCAGGAGAGACACCATGTGCAATTTGTTGAACAATGCATGCTTCTCCAGTGCATTCCTTGTGGGAGTCATTTTGGAAATGCAGAACAATTATGGCAGCATGTTTTATCAGTTCACCCTGTTGATTTTAAACCATCAAAAGCTCCTGAGCCGCAAACTTTATCTACTGGCGAAGATTCTCCAGTAAAACATGATCCGGGTAATTCAGCCCCTTTGGAGAATAATTCTGAGAATACAGGTGGTTTTCGGAAATTTGTTTGCAGGTTTTGTGGATTGAAATTTGATTTACTACCTGACCTAGGACGACATCACCAAGCTGCTCATATGGGGCCTAATCTGGCAAGCAGTCGCCCTGCAAAGAGAGGAGTTCGATATTATGCGTACAGATTAAAATCTGGCAGACTTAGCCGCCCCAGATTTAAAAAAAGTTTAGCAGCAGCATCATACAGGCTTAGAAATAAGGCTAATGCTAATTTAAAGCGAAGCATTCAGGAAACAATTTCACATGGCACAGGAGGAATAACCATACAACCTCTTGTTACTGAAGCAACAAACATTGGTAGATTGGAAGAACATCAATGCTCAGCTGTTTCAAAGATTTTGTTTTCCGAGATTCAGAAGACGAAACCTCGGCCAAACAATCTTGATATTTTATCAATTGCTCGCTCTGCTTGCTGCAAAGTTAGTCTGGTGGCATCACTGGAGGAGAAATATGGAATTCTTCCTGAAAAGCTCTATTTGAAGGCAGCAAAACTTTGCAGTGAGCATAATATTTTGGTAAGTTGGCCTCAGGAGGGTTTTATTTGTCCCAGAGGTTGTAATGTATTAAAGGCTCAAGCTTCTCTATCTCCTTTAGATTCTCTTCCTAATAGTTCTGTAATCCCCAAAGCTCTGAATTTATCTGATCCTACAAGTGATGAGTGGGAGGTGGATGAATTTCACTGCATCATCAATTCACGAACTTTAAAGTTAGGTTCACTTCAAAAGGCTGTGGTCTTGTGTGATGACATTAGCTTTGGGAAGGAATCAGTTCCAGTGATTTGTGTAGTAGATCAAGAACTTGCGCATTCTCTTCATAACAATGGCTGTAACGGACAAAATATAAACCCTTCTAGGCCTTGGGAGAGCTTTACCTATGTTACAAAGCCAATGCTTGATCAATCCCTCATTCTTGATTCAGAGGTAGTTCACTGAGACTTAATTTGTTCTTTGATCAAATTCTAACCAAGAAGGATAATGAATCTAAAATAGATCATATTCTACTCAGTTTTTTGTAAAATTCTGTTACTTGTAAAATCTATCTAGGATCTAGACTGTCAGTACTTCTTAGGCACACAAGCAATGTTTGATTTCTACACAATGATGCCTTTTCTCTTTTTTCTTTTAGAATTTAAGAAATAAAGATTTTGTACATTACCTCGTTCCTTTTAATTGATTTTTAATATTCTTTAGCCTGTCTATTTATTGGCAGAGTCTGCAACTGGGATGTGCCTGTTCATACAGTACCTGCTGTCCTGAAACTTGTGATCATGTGTACCTTTTTGGCAATGACTATGATGATGCAAAAGACATATTTGGGAAACCAATGCGTGGCAGGTTCCCATATGATGAGAATGGTCGAATAATCCTGGAGGTAAGTTATTTTCATTTATTAAACTGTTGTATACAAAATCTGAACTAAGAATTAATTTTGCATCTGTTATGCTTTTTAGTGGTGATATGTCTAGTACTTGCTAAAATATTGAATAATTTTATACTTCTTACTTGAATGGTTCTGTTTTCTAATAGTATTATGGCTGCTTTGAATGTGTTGACTTACCTCTGTTAGCAATAACATGACGTAGGATCTTGCCTTATTTTTTAGAAATTTTTAAATATCGTTATTATGTGATTTTGCCTTAAGTTCCCTTCATAGATCAGGGCCATATACAGAAAATTTCAGCTTTTTATTTCTTTTCTATTTCTATTATTTATTAACAAATTTTGATTTTTGTTCCATTATGGGGATTGTCCTTAAACAACTGCAGGAAGGTTATCTTGTCTATGAGTGTAATCACATGTGCAGATGCAATAAATCCTGTCCGAATAGAGTATTGCAGAATGGAGTACGAGTCAAATTGGAAGTCTTTAAAACAGAGAAAAAGGTTACTCTTTTTTATTAACCCTAAACACTTCTCAAATCACAAGGCTTGCTACATTGACTTTTATGCTATGATTTGTAGGGATGGGCAGTAAGGGCTGGTGAAGCTATTCTACGTGGCACATTTGTGTGTGAATACATTGGAGAAGTTTTAGATGTGAAAGAGGCACATGATAGGCGTAGAAGGTTTACATTTTTTCAAGATGTATTCTCTTTTGAATTAGTTGATGTTTCCACACTTTATACTGACTCGGACTATATCAATTTCAGATATGGCACAGAGCATTGCAGTTATTTCTACAACATTGACGCTCGTGTTAATGATATGAGCAGATTGGTTGAAGGACAGGCTCCGTATGTAGTAGATGCTACTAAATTTGGAAATGTTTCAAGATTTGTCAATCATAGGTGAGCATTTTGCTACTAACATACTGTTTGACATGGCTTGGTAGCTACCTGGTTCATTAACGGATTATTTTGCTATACTAGTAGATTTAAAATGGCAGTTGGTAAAATTTTATGAGTTCCTTCCTTTTCTTCAATCTAACTTGAATTACTTAACAGATATTTAATTTTTGGCGAGGCATGTTGCTTATTTCACCATACACGAATCTATGCTACTTGCTATTATTTATTATGCTCTTTATGAGCTGTTAAAAATGTCCTGGACAGTCACGTTGTCGTCAATATCATGATGACTGTATTTCTGCTCCTTACAAATTAGATGCATTGTAGGGAGACTGGTGTTTTTTTTGGCTAGTGAATATTAACATGGTGTATTTGTACCCACGTTATTTTCCTGGCAACAATTAAATGCAGTAATGTGATAAAAACTTAACTATTATTTTTTTTTATAAACCATGATTTTGTTTAATTCCACAAAAGCCTAAACTTTTGTGATGAGCAACTATACCGCATTCTGTCTTTTACATTCTACATGTACGTTTTGTTGGTTTCCTCTTACAATTTTTTGTTGTTGTAGTTGCACCCCAAATCTTGTCAATCATCAAGTTCTTGTAGAGAGCATGGATTCTGAACGTGCACATATCGGTTTTTATGCAAATCGAGATGTAAGCACTCTCCTCTGTAGGACTATTTTACTTTAAAAGAATCCAATGTATATGATGCTTTGAAAATTTCTACTTGCAAATTCTTTTCTTGATTTGGTATGTCATAAGAAACATTATATGTGAAGAGACTGTATCATAGATATCGATGGTCACATCTCTGTTAAAATGTTACCCTGCTCTGCTGATGAAAAGAAAAAAAGGCCGGCTTATTGGCAAATGTTTTAAGAAATTTGCTTTCTATATCCTGGTTGATGGGTAGATAATGGTATGCATGGATATAATGAACATCGCACAACAATGCCAAGTTTCGTCCCTTGTTTGTGAAGAACATTCAGTCCTGCATGTGATGTTGTGAACAATGGACAGAATTTTAGTAGCTTCCTTGTATGCCATGGATTACATTTTGCTTTTTTCTTGTTGACAGATTGCTTTGGGTGAAGAGCTAACATATGACTATCAGTACGAGCTTGTGCTTACAGAAGGATCTCCTTGTCTTTGCGAATCCTTGAAGTGTAGGGGGCGCCTTTATTAGAACCAGAATCTGTGCGTTGTTGCAACAATATTTTCAGATTGTCAATTTGGCAGACAAATGATATGCTCAACATAAAATATTCCAATCTGGAACGGCCCAACCCTGAAGTATTCTATTAGTTTTGATTTGATCTCTTCCAACAAATGAGGAAAAATCAAATCACCTGAGGCAGGCAACTTGTAAGCAGCCATCTATAATTTACTGGCTGGCTCTGGTAATTTGACAGGATTCAAGTTATTTGGATTGAATGCCATGTACAATCTTTCTTTATCCCCCCTCTGGAAGAGTAGGCATGTTTTTGCAGCTTAGTGCACAATTGTTCCCTTTTCTCTTGCTTTATTTTCCAATATTTCAATCTAGTGCCTGATGTCTGAAATAATTTGGCAATTCCTCACTCCTTTTCTCCCTTCGTCACCCTTCCACCATCACCAAGAAAAGAAACCCCCAAAAGAAGTTCAGCAAAACAAAGAGTCTGTGGTTAAGGCTGTCTGAATTGGCAATTGGTATTTTCTCCATTTTTATGACATGGTTCTTAATTTCTTTAGCAGTTTCGGGATTGTAAATATTTTAGCGTTCAACTTATTCGCTTTTCCTTTTCATTGATAAGTAACTTACTCATAGAAATAGATTCCTTGTAATTTGTCATCTAAATATAAAGGTATGATTTGATATGAATATAACTATTGATGTAATTTATTTGTCTCCCAATTAAAAACAATAAATATCAATCAATTTTAAAAGTTCTTAAAAATTAAAACTATAATCATTTTATTTTGTAATAGATCAAATACCTTTTATGACCTGAACGCTTGAATAAAGTTTGAACTTAATTCATATTATTGATAAACTAGTGGAAACACAGGTTGAATGTATCCACATTTTTCTTTTACGATGATAGAAATTTAACATATATACAAAAATAGTTTTGGATGAGTCGAAATTGAAAAACAAAAAATAACATATAAAAGAAAAATGATGAATTGATTAATTAACTTTTTTTTTTCTTCTGAGTTTCTTTTCTTCAAGTTTTTTCTATTATTCCATTGGTAGTTTTTGGATCGAAAAGTGTGATGATGTTCATGTTAAGATTAAGATTGACTTGATGGTAGATACAAAAGAATAATGATTTTACTAAAAAACTGAATTGTTTGGGATGGAGTGAAGAGAGTAATTGAAAATGAAGGTTATTTTATTTAATATGTGAGATTTGGTGTGGAACGTGTGAGAGTATGCTCTCTCTTTCTTTTCGTCCTTGTTTTAAAACAAGGAATCCTCTTTATATATAATAATCTTCTTTATATATAGGTATAGATAATGTACACACTTTAAAATAAAATCTATTTATTTTCCTATTTACATTTTAGATAATTCAAATTCTTTATATTAAAATTAATAATACCAATGTTATTCGTACACTAATATTTTGTATCAGTTTATATTTACAAAGTTTTCCCATAGAACTAAGATTATTTTTTCTTAATTTGTACAGTTCTGTAAAATATATGGAACCCTTTATTCTATTAAACAAATCAACAGAATATTGGTCTAGTGATTAATTAAAGTAAGCCTTAGGTCTGTTTGCTTATGTGAATCTATTGTTTACAGACAAAGAAGTGAGAGAATATCTTTCATTTGGATTCAAGGTTTTGTGGGAAAGAGGATGAGAGGATATATATGTGAACAATAAATATCATCTCCCTGCAAAATGAAAAGATGTAGAAGGAAAACCAAGTCAAGTATGTGTTATTTTTGAATTTACTTTCATTTATTTTATTCTTCTGCTTGGAGTATTTTATATTGTTTATTATTGTAAGATTTTTTAATATAAAAAATATTATTATTTTTATTTATATAAGATGTGATTTATTTTTTAATTTTATAGTATATGTTTAATATTTTAAAAAATTACTTAATGTTCGGTTTTTATTTAATTTCTTGTTGTGTTTATATTAATATATTTTTGTGTATAATTATTATGTTTATGAGTTATAATTTATTTGATAATAATTTGTTATGAAATTCTTTTTTATTGTTAATTACATTATACTTTTGTTGTTTTATTTTTTATTTTTCATTACTACAT
>Ga0123341_1001820_pt1 | contig 16726 bp, 6 predicted proteins | sample Turbeapinknodule_FD_89959 | JGI IMG/M metagenome (GOLD analysis project Ga0123341, IMG submission 89959) | Root nodule microbial communities of legume samples collected from Mexico - Turtle bean Mexico pink nodule | ecosystem: Host-associated > Plants > Roots > Nodule | place: Mexico: Nepantla...
ACTCTTCAAAGATCACCGCCGCCACCACCACCGCCGCCACCACCACTATCACCATGCCTCTCGATCCCGCCGCTGCTACAACCACTGCATCGCGGCCTGTGTCGCCTCTCCCTCAGCCGCACCACCATTACTCTCCGCATCAACAAACCCTTCCAATTCGCGCTCCAGCGAACCCTCTCTCGGCCAAACCCCACGAACCGCACTTTGCCTACCCGTTCGCGCCCAAAGGCGTCAGAGGCCACCCCGCCGTTGACCACGGGGTCGCCGGTGGCGCGTTCGCGCCTCCGGCTATGGTGTACGGCGTGAATCGCGGCATGCACTTGGATTACCTCAGTCATGCCTTGCACGTGACCAGGCCACTGCCTCACGTGCCGTTCGGGCACGTGGGTAACGCTGCTGCCACACCCACTGCATCGCCTCCCGTTAAAAAGGTTTCCAATCTGAAGCCCTCTTTGCGTTTTTGTGAATTTTGTGAACGAGTGATGTGTATTAGAGTGAATAAATGTTGGTTATGTTTTTTCCTTTTTTTTGAGCTCCAGATTTTGTCCTGGTTAAATGATAGTAATAATTGGATTCAAATTGGTTTGAATTGAAGTGTATCTTTGGTGGTAATAAAATTATGCTGGATTTCTAATTGTTCCTTTGTTTTTTTGGTTGCTTTTCGTTTGGCTTTAGGCGGCGTCTCGGTCTGCGGTTTCTGATATCAATGGCGGTAAAGATTCGAGTACCAGGTGAATTTTTTTTCATTAACACGTGGTGTATATATTGTTGTGTTTTTTTATTGGTTATGGAGCTGGGATTGATGATATCTCTGATTGGTTTCTCAGGGAAAAAATCAGAGAGGATACCTACATTGTTGTTAGAGATCGAAAAGTGAGTCTCTTTTTCTCTTTTGTTTACATCCTTTGCAATGTAAACGTCTTACATTTTTGTTTATAATGAATCCATTGATTTGTTGTAGTTAAATTAAATTATGTGTGTTTAGTTACATTCTGAGAAAGGTAGGTGCTTTTAATCTTCTTTAAATACATTGGAATCTGCACTTTGTCTTTTGCCTACAACAGTATCTTTTACAGTTTCATTACATCTCTAGCATATGATGTGCTTGTGAGTTCTAACCATATCGATACAAGTCCTACACTTATCCTGATTTTATTGTTTTAATTTCTTTATGAATTAAAGTCGTCTTTGGAAACTAGTTCCTAGATATATCTTTTCATATTCTCTTCTGTTCCCTCTCATACATATGTCTCCAAAGTTATTATAAATGAGATTCTAAGAAAGGGAAATTTACTCTCAAATTCATTCTCTATTCTTTATTAGAGAACTTTGGCTTAGAAACTTCAGATTTAAAATTATTGGCTGCTTTCTCTCATACAACTTGTTTTAGCTATCTCAGAAACACATGGTTTCAGCATTCTCTCTTCCTTGGAGCTTAACCTATAATAGAATTGGCTATTTACTTGTGTAGTTTATTGAAATTTGATAATATTACTAGCTATACAAGGATTACTTTACTTTCGTTATTTTTACTGCAGTAGTTAATGTTAATATCTTAGCTTTATCCCTGGAGCTTTTTTTAGTTGTGGTAATTATTTTATATTTCATTTTTTAGGTAAGAATAACAGAGGATGCTTCTCTATATGCACTTTGTAGATCATGGTTGCGAAATGGTGTAAATGAAGAAAGCCAGGTTTGAATAATATATTTGTACTCCCCCTTTTTAAGATTTGTAATCTGCTACTGATTTCAAGCGTGTGATGAAGACTGGAAAATATTCTCGTGTAATTCTGTCTTGTTGTTAAAGAAATGATACTAAATGCATGTATGTGTACTTTGATAATTTACATATTCCACGTCAACTTTTGCTGGACTTTTACTTTAATTCAACTTCCATTTTAACTAAGGTTGACTTGAGAATGAATATTTTTGGTTGTAACTTTTCACATGTATAGCAAATATTTAATTTGAAACTAAATATAAGTGATTCTCACTACAGTTAAGTTTTTTCTGTCGAATTTGAATGAAATATTTTGATTTTTAAAAGCTGATCAGAATAATTAATTGATCTTAATTCTACGAAGAAGCATGATATCTTCTATCATTTAGCATCTTTGGAATGATAAATGATTGAATGGTTTTTTAGTAGAAGTTTGTAATCATTTATGCTTTTCCTGTGGGTTCTGCATTATTGAAAATCAAAGAGTAAGAGAGAGAATGGAACTGAATTTAAGTAATGTAATTGAATTATTTTATCTTAATCATCTTTAGAAAAAGAGAGTCTACTATATATAGATAAACTATCAAACAGAGGTTCAATAGACTATCTGAACACAAAGACTGATAAGGGCCCAAGGCTTAATAGAGAAAGTAGACAAATACAGTAAAGTAAAGAATACCTTCCACAAGCTCTGAAGGGGTGGGGGAGACAGCAGGATCAGCTACAGGGAGCTAGGTTCTCAACACAACAAACCTATTGGGGGAGAGGGCGTTCTTGAGAATGTAAGCACACTAATGTGCTGTAGGGATATGTAGTGCTTGAAGTTGTTTGCTAAGGGTATTTTCTCGAACAAAGAAAGGTCACGTTCCATGTGTTTGGTGTGAGCATGCAAAGAAGGATTATGAGCAAGAGCCATAGTACTGAGATTGTTGCAGTAGATGGTGTCTGTTATGTTCACAAGTCTTTTGAAAAATTTTCAAAAATTGTTTTTTTTAATTAGTAGACAATCCCCCTAGATCCTCACAAGTGTCTTACAAAAACGTTTTCAACGCAATTTAAAGCTCTATCCAACCCTCTTGTTCTTTTCAATTGGTTGAGCTAACCTTTTGGGGTTAGTTCTTTGCAAAACAAGAGGAAAGATCTAACGCTTCAAATGGATAACGAAGGTCAATATGTCAACAATAATGTTGTGAAAATTGTGAGTATACTCGCATACTTGTATAATTAAGCGATTTTGGAGAAGAGAGCGAGCTAACTCGCATGGCGAATCATCAACCGTGCGGATTAGAGCAAGTATGCAAGTAGATCGAAGGATCGATGGCTGTCACGATCCGTTACTCGGGATTAAAAAAAAACTTACCTAATGTTCTAAATGCCCAATACATGTTTCTTCTTTTGCTAGGGGCAGTAGGCAGCAAATCAGATCAAAACCCTAAAAACCAACTCTGAAACGAACCACATCCACATAAATCGCTACCACTCGCCTCTCGAATAGTGCTCACCGTTGGTTGTTCTCTTCGTAGATTGCTCTCAGTGCTACTCCTATTCGCCATTGCATGCGGTTGCGCTCACGCTTGGCATCGCTTGTTGCTTGTTGTTGTTCGAGGTCGCGCTCGCCACTCGCCGTCGCGATTTCTGTTGCTCGTTGTTGTTGTTCCTCTCTCTTCTTCCGTTGTCGTTGTTCCTCTCTCTTGTTTCGTTTTATTGTTTTTGATTGTGCTTGCGAATCCTGTGTGGAAACATCGTATTTCTATTGATGGGAAAACAAGGAACGTAAAATATAAATATTGTGAGAATGTATTAACAAGAGGGGTTTATAGATTAAAACACCATCTAGCAGGGACTTCAAAGGATATTGGAGCATGTATAACAGTTCAAAGGATATTGCAGGTGGTTCGTGCGGTGGCTGCGGTGATTGCGGGTTCATTCAGGACTAAATGTAGTTATTTACTATTAATTTTTTTTAATATGAAAAGTAAACTCTTGCGAGTTTACAAGTCGAGTTTACGAAGTTCTCACGAGTCTACGTAGACTCGCGAGTTTGACAACCTTGGTCATTAGTGTAAATAAATTTGGTGCATGTCCAAACCAGTTGACATGTGTCATGGGAGCATCAATTTGTTTTCCAGAGGATGAATACACAACTGGGCATCAATTTTACTCCACTTATGCTGATAAATTTCAGCTGCAATTTCTTTAGTAGTGATGTGGCTTGAGGCAATGTTTGATGTCTAAGGCCCAAAGAATCCGTTAATACCATCAAACTTGTAGATAGCAGGGAGTCATAGTTGGTGAAAAATAGCAAAACACAAAATAACTAGCCAAATACAAAATAGCTTGCCAAACAAGGTTGGAATGGAAGAAAGACCACAAATCCAAAACCAACACTATAGGGTCAGTTTGATTGCAAAATGGTCTATTGGAAAACTCACCAAACATGCCATACCATGCATGGTGGCAGTGAAAAATCAAGAGCAGGGTTTGGGTGCGTGAGTTGTCAAATAGAGTAGTGATTATCGGGGTTGGTCGTTGCACGACAAGCGACCGAGGGGTGGTTGTCATAGTTTGTGAAAAATAGTGAAACACAAAATAACTAGCCAAATACAAAATAGCCAGCCAAATAGGGTTAGAATGGAAGGACCACAAATCCAAAACCAAAACTATAGGGTTAGTCTGATCGCAAAATGATCTACTAGAAAACTCACCAAATATGTCATCATGCATGGTGAAAGTGAAAAATCAGGAGCAGCGTTTGGGTGTGTTAGTTGTCAAATGGAATAGTGATTATCAGGGTTGGTCGTTGCACAACAGGGTGATGTTCCTGGGGTGGTTGTCAACAGGAAAAAGCTCACATAGTTGTCGCAGTGAACAATGACACTAGCGGTGGTGAACAATTACACTAGCGGTGGTTAACAATGAAACAATGAACAATGAAAAAAGTACATGGTTTCTCTAAATTGAACTTATGAGCAATGGGCCCATAGGCAAAACACAAATTAGGCTTCGTTTCTTGTTAGGTTCTTGATACCATATTGAGAAGAGAGAAACCGAGAAGGCATATCCTTATGTTTAGACTACAATAGAGATAATCAATTTACAGGGACCGAACATAATTACAGAGTTTTCCTAGTTTAGGCTAATAACATAAATATCGAATCAATCTCATTGATCCCAATATCATCAATTGATCCTAATATCATCAATTACTATATCTATGAGATTTTAACATACTTACAATATTCTAACAGTGGGGATGACTTGTATGCTTACCCGTGGTCTTAAAATTGGTTACAAATAGTGTGACAAATATGCAGGAATTTACTGGATTTTACTATCAATGACTTACTTTTGGAAGATGAATATTTTATGCATTTATTTATTTCAATGTGCTATTTATTTATTTATCTTATGTTTCATTGTATTGGCAGCCGCAACAAAAAGATGTAATTAAGGCACTTCCTAAACCATTGCCTGCATATATGGTGGCTGGTTATATATCAAACAAGAAAGAAGATGAAAAAATTGAAGATGAGCCGGAAGAGGTTAGCTTTTCTTCTAGTTAACTTCCTATTTTAAAGCAATCAAATTTGCGAAACTGAAATCTTTATTTTCATCCAAAATAGTTATTTTGTTGACACAAGTTGTGTTGTTGCATAAGCTTTGCAGAATAGTATTGCTCTCAAGCAGATGTTTCTATTGACATTTTTGTTCTTTCACTTCAATTCTAGGTCAAGATTTCTATCCCATTAATCATATCATATTTGCTTTCAGAATGAACAATCTGTTGAGAACTTGTTACCACAAGATTTATTAAAGAGACATATTAAACGGGCCAAAAAGGTTAAATTGCGGTATGTTTAACTTGTAGCCCTCCCTTTCACCTTCTGGTTTATTTATTCATCATCTATGTTTGAGTTGTGGCAAGAACAGTACATGTCTAGTTGATAATGCATTATAAACTGTAGCATACAACCCAATATAGTAGATTTGTGGTCAAACACCTTTTGAATTTGTGAGTCCATATGATTTGTTGTCAGAACATTGGAAGACTAAGTTGACAACAAGGTTGTAGAATTGTGATATTACTCGTAAGATTGTTGGATCCTACGAGTTGGGGGTGGCTTCCAATGCTTTATTTAGCATAGGATAGCTGTGTCGGACCATAGGGAAATGCGCTAGCCTTTGGAGATTGTCATGTTCTAACAAGTTGAAGACCCAGAATTTGCAGGTCAGGTTGCACATCCCAATGTACAAAAAATCCATTTCATTAGTTTTTTCCATTAACTCTTATTTTCAAGAGAAGCCTCTTTTATCCCACTCAGTTGACTTGTGACACCTTTCCTATCCCATACTCCACAAACCCTTCGCTGTTCTTTGTATGGCACCCGTCGTTTCAATTTTTCATTTTCCCCCATTTTCGACATTTCTGTCTTGTTTCTTTTTCTTTTCTGTAACCTTGTCTCTAAGATCACTTTGTTTGTGTTTTGGTTGTTTTTAAAATCCACAATGGCTTGTTCTGGGCATTTTGAAATAATCTCTGATTTTGGTTTCTTTTTTAGCCCCCTCTTGTATAGTTTTTCTATCCATAATCTTTATCAAATATGAAATAGAGTTAAGATATTAATGACACAATACTACAAGATAAGTATCTAAATTATTGATATTACATACTCGAGTTATTCTATTTTTAAATTATAATACACTTTCACATTATTATACTTGAGGGCAAGCCATGGTTTAATGGTAAAGTCACACACCTTGGTAACTAATTTCTCATGGGTTCAAGCTACGAAACAACTATTTTGCATATGCAAAGGTAAGGTTGGGTACAATGACCCTTACACCTTGCATGACTTTGGTACCAAGTTATGCTAGTCTTTATATATACGTATGTGTGTATTGTAAATAGTGGATTATTAGTGTTAAACTTTGGGAAAGAGAGAAACATTAAACTAAAATTTTGTATTTTTGAGACAATGCAAGTGCTGTATTTATATCAAGAAAAAAAAATCAATATAATAAATATAGGAGATTTGGTATTTTCTAAGATATAATATGCAAATAAATAAAACATTCATAATAATAGCGAACTGTTACGATTGCAGTGAATAATGATGGCAGGAAATAAACAAAAATTGAAAAACGTACATGGGTTTCTAGAAAGTTTACTCTTATAAGTAGTGGGAATAGGCAAAACACATTTGGGTTTCTTCTCGTTAGATTCTGATTGCATGTTTGAAAGGATGAGTGATAAAACAAGTCCCGGTGGATGATACGACTCATGTACCATGTTCAGAAGAGAGCAACCCCGAGAATGAAAATAATAAATTTCGTGTGTTGGATAAACACGATAATTAATGTATATTATAATGAAGAAGAAATCTAGTAATAAGAGATAAAATCAATATTTAATATTGAGAAATATTGGTGAGGTATTTTCCATCCAAATGATATCACGTCTCCTTATTTAATGTAGTTCAATCATGTGGCTTACAATTTGTGGATAGCATGGAACTATTTTCTTTTCTTTTTCTTTTTTGTGATATACCATGCTTTGCTTTAGGGTGAGATAAAAATATTAACAATGTTATTACTTTCCTTTTGCTGCACATAGATTAAGGGAAGAACGGTTACACCGTATCACAAAGTACAGAAGTAGGCTTAGGCTTTTGCTTCCTGCCACTGAACAGTGTAGAAATGACCCGGCTGCTGGGAACTGACCTTGCTGACTTTACAGACATCAAGGTTTGCAGGACTCTAACAGACCGAACTTGATTCAATATTGTATTTGTGGTTCATTGAAAACGTATTCCTTATAGTAGCAAATGTATAAAACTAACTGAAAATGGACAGATTTTTCAGCTTTTCTACACAATTTCTACTTTGGGTGGTCTTTGACCAGAAAATTTGCAATAGTTAGAGGTTGAATGAATAGCGATGACTCAGAAGTCACTGTCTGCTTAGACCTCCGTTTGTTCTTGTGGGCTGATAGTTTGACCAACCTATTAAGGGTAGGTATGACTTGTCCCTATCTCCTAGGAAGATTATAAGTTATTTTTTTTGGAAGATAATGCATTTGGATTAACTTGTTTTTGAAGAAAAATAATTTTAATAGCCGGATTCTTTTAATTCGAAAAACAGTCTTAATTAATCGGTTGCCAGATATGTAATATAAGCATTTAATGCCTGGCTCCAAGTCTCAAATTATTTAAGTGATTAAATTTCCATCAGATATTTGCATTTTATGGTTTGGTTAAAAGCATAATGCTTTTCACATTTTTTTTTTATCGAAATAGGACAAACAGAAAATGAGCTTCCCAATGTTGGGCTTTGGATGAATTGGTAGTGAAATTTTCCTACATCTCCATATTTTTTTTATTAATTCCAACCTTTTATATTTTTTTAAAATTTCAACCTCACAAATTATAAGTATAGGTTAAGATTTTCCGTTCTCTTACTTGTTTTAGGACTTTTCGGAGTGATACTTCCGAAAGGATTGTTGAATTCTTATGAAAATTATTTTTTGGGAGCAAGTGAAACTTTTGTAAGGTTGGTTTGAGTTTAAGTACTTAGTAGCCACTTCATATTTTTGGAGGTAAAGGTCGAGAATCCTAAAGCGTAGGAAGAAAGAGTCCATTGTAATTTAGAGATATTCTATTATAAGATAGAAAAGGCTTTTGTTTTTGTATCCCATAATTGTAGTTTGAAATACAACCATTCCGACGAGTTTTGGTGGTGATTTAAAGTTGGGTAGCCTTTGGTAAGTGGAAAAGCTGTGAATGAGTATGATGGGAGTTTTTGTTTGTTGTAATGGCTGCACCAGGTTTTCTGGATCATCGATTTCAAATTAGAGGTTTCCGACATTCTAGAAAGTATTTATTAAAAGAAATTTGCTTAGAAGGTTATTTTTGACTTCGAAAAAGCACATTCTGAAGTAGTAATATTAATGTTCCAGAATAACTACTTTAGAAACTCTCCCGAAAAATAGAGAAAAAGATTTGTGATTTTTTCCTCTTGTTGTTATTGTTTGTCGAGGAAAACACATACCCTTAATTTTTTAGTCTGAATTTCTATCAATGTGAGTTTTTTCTTCTTGTTCTCATTGAAGGGTGTTTTCTCTTCTCTTCACACGCTACTTGTTCTGACCCCCTTTTTCGGTTATATGTGGCAAATTTTTCAAGCAAATGATTTTACCTTTAAAGACACAGATATTGAGGTTGGTGGCAATCCTTCATAGTTTGGTATTCCACCCCTTATCTAAATCTCTTTTTTTCACACTCCATACACACGTAAATCAGAATTGGGTTTTTGTTTCCCCATTTGTCACTTTTGCCCCTTTTTTGTGTATGGTGAAAAATTGAAGCTTGAAGAGCAATTTTATTGTGTTATGTGATGTAGGGCCGAGATGTATGAGGGTCGAGGATCCTTGAACTTCAACGAGGCTCACTGGTGGAATAAAAAGGAACTTGTTTATTGAATGATTAATCCCAAAATATGTTCTAAGAAAGGTGTAATGACCAATTCAAAAAAATAACTACACACCCATTTGGGAAATAGAAATTTGGGATGCTTCCAAAATAATCAATCTAAGAATTTTCCATAATAACTAATTCAGAATTTAAAAATATAAATTTTACTTTTCTCTTGCAAAAACAACAACAGAAAGCAGTGACAAAGGTAGTTTGGTCTTTTTCTCTAACCCTAGGGTGTAGTTAGCAATTACGAGGGTGCAGAAAACAAAAGTACAAAAAATTATAAAATTATACCGTGTAAGAATAATTATTTTGTTTGCTTTTGTTTCTTGCACTATATCATTTGTGACCTGCATTATACCATTTTTTTGAAATGTCAATGTGTTATTTATATTTTTTTAACAGAACTTTATATAATTGATTTAAATAATAAATTAATCTAGTAATTGTATGCATGTTAGGTTATAAATTTAGTTAAGTTGAATTTGATTATGAATTTGTATGTATGAATTTGGGATATATATGTAATTGATTTGAGATCTTAAATGATGTATGAGTGATTGATTTGCATTGTATGTTAATGATATGTGTTGTATGTGATTGATGAAAGCTTGTATGAACTTGATGTCATACATTCGGGGTAATGTATGAGATGTTGTGTTTTGGTATATTAAGTATGAAAAACCTATGAGCAGAGATCCTTTGCCTTCACTGATGATCTAAGTCACATAAACTAAGGTACTAGTTGGTGAAAAGTTGAAGGAGAGTTCATACACACCATGACCACTTGTAGTCACACGATATGAATATTTGGACTTACCTAGATCTGATTGGAGTGGATTAGCCGTTAGTCTCTGGTAGGGGCATACTTAATGAGTCTTTTGGAAGAAAATAAATCCATATGCCATTACTGATTGAAATGAAATCAAAAGGGTACTAGGAATTGAAAGAAAATCAAGGTACCGTGAAACAAATGGATTTATGTGGTCAAAATATGATTAATGAGTTTTTCGAAAGACAATAGATTCATTTGCAATCACTATGATTAGCATGAAATCAAAGGTACCGAGGGTTGAAAGAAAATTAAGGTACTGTGAAGCAAACGAATCTATGTTAAGTCAGTATGATTGTAATGAAATCAAAGTACTACGGATTGAAATGAAATCGAATTATTGTGATTGATATTTGGAATTTGTATGATTATGTTCGAGTAAAAAGAAAACTAAATTAATTATGAATTATTAATCAAATTAGTTATTTTACTTATATTTTTTTATGTCAAAACTTTATTTTGATAGCTTACCCTGACATGTGTTTGTTTGTGTGTGAACTGCAGTGATTGTACTATGTACATGAGCAAATATTTGTATAGGTGTAGGAGTGAGATTTTGAGAGAAATATAGTAATGATTTTTTTTTTTCATTTTCTTTTATAAATAGGTGAATTTATACATATATTAAGTGAATTAATAAAGTTTATATCTGGTTTGACGTTCATCTTTAGGGTGTTACAATTCTGGTACCAGAACAAGTGTCAAGATTGTTTTCAAAGATAAAAATTGAATTTTCTTTGGTCTGGTGCTTGGGCAGGGTAGGCGTTAATGACATTTTATAGAATGTTTTCATTTGAGTAGTAAAGTTGAAAAAATTAAATTGGCGATTGAATGGAGAAAATAGATTATTGAGTCGAGTATGTTACCATGAGGAATATCAATATTGTTGGTAAAGAAGAATGATGAAGAATTTAGATTGTGTTTGGAGAGAACTAAACGTTCATGAGAAGAATTACTCTACTCTTGACACGAAAAGGATGGTATTGGTGTTGTCATGAGGATATAGAGCCACTGACTCGATAGTATTTAGTTTGACATATTTAATATCATAAGAATCATAAGTACTTGTTTGATCAGAAGTGAATAGACACGAGACAAGAGAGGTTGGTGTATTTGTTAAAGGGTTAAGATTTCAAGTTTATTTATCTTCTAGGAGGGCAAATCAGGTTAAAAATGTCACGAGCAAGGATACATTTCAAATGTCAGATGTAATGGTTAATCACTCATGTTAGTGGAGTGTCTAACACTAAGTGGACTTAGAGTTTTCATAATGGAAGTAAATGGGGATTTCCAAGTTTAGGATAAGATTTTGTACTTGCAAGCAAAAGTTAGAAAATATAGTATAGCATAAAAGTTATAAAAATGATTTTATGGGCACCATACATAAGTAAGGTAATATCCGAAGAAGTTCTTTTGATGGTTTAACAGAAGGAGGAAGTGCCTCAATAAGTCCTTGTCTATATAACTTGTTAGAGACTAAAGTGGAGTATAAAAAATTTGAGATAATGTTATAACAATTGGACGTGGCTAAGTAGAAGTGAAGTACTATTGTTATGTGATTCTTTTCCACAAATAACGAGAGTACCTAATGGAATCTGGATTGTGGTAGATCGAGTAATGAATGATGCATAATTGCTTTCGGAGAAGATGAATGGAGTTTTGCAAGATTATGATCTTTAGTTGAAGAACTATCCTAGGAAAGGAAATGTTTTTGCAACAAATGTTTAGAGTCACAAGAAAATATAAGTATCAACACTTAAGATTAGATGGTTGGATTTAAGTGGAAGTTTCAACAATTTGAATTTGGAAGTTGTTGTACATTTGTTATAACTAATGAGTTTCTAGAAAAAAGTGAGAGAAAAGAAATTTGTGAAATTGAATTTGAATAATATTCTAAAATTATTAAATATTGGTAAAATTAAAGATTTCTACATGGGAGGTGAATGATATCTTGAAATTTAGAAACAAAATATGTGTGTTAGAGAATGGTAAATTGAAGCAAATGAGTTATCTAAGAGTCATGAAAGTCAACTCAGTTTACATCTAACTATGACCCAAGGGTATCAAGATTTTTAGAAGTTTAATTGGTGACATGGTACAAAGGAAAATATAGTCAAGTATGTAGTTACTAGTTTATCTTGTAAAAAATCGAAGGTCAAACAAATAACGACTAGGAAGTATGTTAACATAGTTTGATATTCCCAAGACGGAAGTGGAATAAAATTTGCATAGGTTTTATCACCAACTCGTCACGTGTAGCAAAGAAACATGATTTAGTGTGAGTAATAAAGAATACACACATTCTACCTTTGAAAAGGAATGATAGGATTAAAGTTATGCAGATAATTGGGTGAGAGATCTCAGTTTGACAAAAATAATAAAGAGGTAGCATTGGGTATTGTAACTAATGTTAAGGAAGTTTGCGCTTGATTGGGTTATTCTTATCTTTCATAAGGATGAGGATGAATCCTTAACCTGTGGTATTGGAAGGAGTGAGACGGTGGTAAATCTCACTCTTTGTTTATTTTTGTACGAACTGCAATGATTATATTATGTACATGAGCATATATAGGTGCAGGAGCGGATTTGGAGAGAAATATAGAAATAATGATTTTTTTATTTCCTTCTTCTGTAAGTAAGTAAATTTATACATATATTAAGTGAATTAATAAAATTTATATCTGGTTAGATATTCATTTTTGGGATGTTACACAATTTCCCTTGCACGTTTGATTTGAAAGGAATGAGTGCAAATGTGCAGGTGTTGGCTGTTGGTGTTTTCTAGTGGTGGTGGAGAGGTGTGATAGAGGTCATGGTGGTGTTTAGAAGCTTGGGCTAGCTAATTCAGGTAAAAAGATGTAATTATGGGGTTAAATGGCAAGAGATAGATTTTTGGAAATCGTCTTGCAAAAAGACTTTTTGGAATAAGCAATCATTCAATTATTTTAGTGCATTCCAAAATTAAAATTTCAATGTTAAATTGGGAAATGCAAAATCCATTTTGGAAAGACAATTTTAGAATAAGAATAATGACTTTTAGAACAGATACATTTCGGAATTCCTTTTCCAAAAGTTATTATTCTTATTCCAGAATTACCTTTTCGGAATGGTTTTCTTCACATGCACCCTAAACCCCATTATGGAAATCAAATTTTAGAATTGAAAATAAACCACAAACTCACATTTCTTTCTTCTTTGATGAAAGCAACAACCAAACACCAAAAAAGCATTGGACAACGATTGCAAATGGACCTAACAAGAACCAACCACACTCATGCCTCCCACAAAACACTCAAAATGGTAAAAAAAAAAAAGACACAAACAGAGAAGAGTTAAATCCCTAAATTTATTTTAAAAACAACTAAGGATATTTTCGTTATTTCACGTTAGTAGTATAGTGCAAGAAGTACAAGCCTTATTTGTTTTGCTTAAAAGGTATGGTCAAGTGGTGCTAGTTTTTGGCCTTTAAAATATAGGTTATTTCTTCCTCCGCCGATATTATTTTTAGATACACCTTCATGAGGTGTTGAAAAAGTTAAAATATTAATTTTCTAGATTTTCAGATTGTGGAATTTGAAAAATATTTTGGATTACACAATATAGAATATATTTACAGGTCCAAAAGTACATTATTGATTGTGGAATACATTATAGATTCATAAATATATTCTGAATTTCTAGTTTATGTAATCTAGAATACATTCATAAATGTATTTTTTTATTGTAGAATGTAGAATATATTTTTGGATTATTTAATCCAAAAATATATTTTTAAATACATAATTTCAAAACATATTATGGATTATGCAATTCAAAATATGTTTTTGGATCATGCAATTCAGAACACATTTTATATTTCAAGTTGTATAATCTAAAATAAATTTTCAGATTATGTAATCCAAAATATTTTTAATCCATGGACAATTTGGACTTTTCCTACACTATGCAGGTTTAAGAAGAAAGTACGAGGGTGCTAAAAGAAAGTTCCTAAAATATATAATAATAGTTTGATATTTGATTATATAAATAGAGCAATCTAAATCAAACAAATACTTTCTACACTTTATAGTTTCTTCATACACCTCCATGAAAATGTTTAAAAGATAAAATATAAGGGTTATCTGGACTAGCTCGCCCCACCCACCCTGTGTGGACTGCAGGTTATACGGGGCGTGTCTAAATGAATCAACAAGTTGAAATATACAACTCATCATGTATTTTTTCTCAACAGGTCTGCTTTGCCATCCCTAATAAAACACATCACTCTTTTCCATATATATATATATATATATATATATTTTGCAAGTAAAAATATGAACCTGTCCTAGAGAAAAGTTCTAGGAAGTTTTAGGAAATTTTTTATAAAATAATACTTGTAAACAACTTATTTTTAATATTTTTAGATGATATTAAATATATAAATAATCTTCTATATAAATTAATTTTAATTTATAACAAAATTATTTTAGTTTTCTTTCCTTAAAGGATTATACCAATTATGAAAAGTAATTTGATTTTGCAGCTAATGAAAACACAATGAGGTGAGTGTCTATTTCTTTAATTTTTTGAAGTGATGCATACTCCCCATTCCTTTCGATAAAAGAAAACAATTTGTTCGTTGGTGAAAAGTTAAGTAAAGTTGCTCATCTTATTGCAATCTCATTCATAACTTTCTAATCATCATCTTTTGTAGAACCGTAATCAACTTCTTCTCTTTTCAAGTAAATGCAACATTAACAAAAAAAAGTTATTTTCTTTCTAGTGGAAATTAAAATTTTGTTTGTGTTAGAGATTCATTCAAATAAAAATAAAACATTTTATAATATATAAATAGTTATAGATGATACAAACTTTAACCTTGTGAGTCAGTTTTATAAACTTGAAGTTTATTGTTTTTTAGAATGAATTACATTAGATAAAATAGGACAATTAAGGAATGTCTCAACCTATATAAACAAAAGAGGTTAGATGCCTCCAAACCAAAACTCATTATAATAAAAAAAAATATACCATCTCAAAAACCTATATATACACTATGCAACCTGTGAATAAAATGACTTAAACATAAAAACTTAATTAGAAATAAAAAACATCACATAATGATTAAAAAAAATCAAAATCACAATCTCTATAGAGTACTTAAATTTCTTGGGATTAGAAGTTATATTAAAGTTGTAAGTTGACTATGCTTTAAACACACATTTATCCTAAACTGGTTTCATTGTATTGAAGAATAAGTGGCACCAACACTCATGTCTTAATTGATGCTTGTAAAAGAGAATTGACTTTTTGTGTTTGTTTGGAGTAGTTGCAAATTGAAGGAGGTAGAGAAATCAAACACGTCTCAACCTCAAACTTTTCATGGGTCAAACATCTCCTTTTTGATGGCTTTAGAGGTAAAATACATGTTGAAGTCATTTTCCTTTGGAATGTGGAGTCTGAATTGGGCTTCCTTTTTTCAGCCATAAAGGGTCAACTTGTGGAGGTTGAGATGGGCAATAGAAATTCAATTGTCATTATTGGACACAAACACAAGCCCACTTATCTCCTCATGTTTACCTCAAATCAATGACTAAGATTCACCATCACTCACCAATTTCTCCACCTTAGCATGCTTGGTCAACAATGTTTTGTGGTGTGATGTTCTTTTTTTCCTCCAAAAATCTCTATCACCACCTTTCAATAATTTTGGATTCAATTTTCCAACAACACAAATGAAAAGTGACCAAGTACAAGAATTATGACCCTTTGTGATGAATTGAGGATTTTCCCTTCAAAAAACAATATTTGAATAATGGTCAATTTTTGAAGTGGTGGAAATGAGTAAGAAGAACCCACAAAATGAATATCTTAGAAAGATTGGATGAATATCTTACACAAGGAAAATTGGTGAGATATTGGATAAGTTTGATTAGACCAAGAGAGCACAATCCCTACCTTCACCACCATATTATCAAAGATTTCATCTAATTCTAAAAATGGTAATTAATGCTATATCTTTTTTATATATAAATTTCCTTAATATATTTTATGCTAAAATTACAAGAGCAAGTATATTTAGTATCCCACAAACACAAAAATATTTAAGGTTTTTTTATTGTGAAAATAAAAAAAGTCAGACAATAAAAGAAGCATTTTCATGTAGGATTAACAAAAGAAAATTTTGTTGTCTTTGTCATGATAGATATAATTATTATGGTAATCATGTAGACAATCACAGCGTCACCATATAACCACTACCATTTGAATTTGATTATCCTGTTTAATTATGTCTGCTTCAACCATTTTACTTTCTCAATATTGTCTTTTCTTTTGGATGCTTTCACTGTGAGATTTCAGCAGATAAGAATGAGATTTTAAAGTGTCTAAAAGTCAAAAAGGTTTTTTATTATTTAAAAATTCCATATCTCAATTTAGGTTTGGCTCCATTGGTACATTTTTCTCCTTTAAGATTCTACAATACTACTTAAGGATATTTTAAATAATGTAATATCACTAATTTTCTTTTTATTCATTTGTTAATTTTTTTTATTCTCTGTTTTGTAGAAGGACTACATTCATAGAATAGTAATCAACATTAAAGACAAAAAATAATTAATCACTGTATTAACTAAATTAGATACTATTTTAGAGACTACAATATTATTTATATCTAAAGTAGTTTATATTATTAATAAAAAATTTATAAAATTGTTTACAATA
>Ga0123341_1001822_pt1 | contig 16723 bp, 16 predicted proteins | sample Turbeapinknodule_FD_89959 | JGI IMG/M metagenome (GOLD analysis project Ga0123341, IMG submission 89959) | Root nodule microbial communities of legume samples collected from Mexico - Turtle bean Mexico pink nodule | ecosystem: Host-associated > Plants > Roots > Nodule | place: Mexico: Nepantla...
CTAACTCCCTCAGGCCACTCTCGTGCACGATTCTACCGGCGAGTAGCTCCTCTTTCTCTGAGATATGATCATGCGAGGTCCATGCGTAACGCTCTCGCTGGGAATCTCAGTCCCAGTTTAACTACGTGTAACACGAAACCCCGATGACCATGCACTCGATGACTGATCGGTGCTCTATTGCTTCTCGCGTTCTCCCCCGGGGTGTTTATCTTGGAACTGATCTGTCGGTGGCCACTCGGTTACTGACCACCGATCACCGTTCTGGGTGATCTCCTCCCTGATTTCTCTGCCACCTGATCCACGTGTCATCCTGCGAGTGGTCCACGTGGTTATCTGCTGCTGACGTCATCGACTACCGATGACCGACCGGATCAAATCTTATCTTGATTATTGAAATAGTTAAATTTTTAAAAAATTATCAAAATAAATAAATTAACTCAAAGTAAAACGTATTTAAACTGAAATGAAATCGTATTAAATTTAACTAAAATCGTGACAATATGATTTATTTTTTTATAATTTTTAAAAAATTACCTATTTTAAAAATTAAAAGATGAAATTTAACTAGATTAATAAAAATCTGGATAATCATGTATTATAAAATAAAAGAGGTGTTACTTTGGAAAAGGAAAAGGAAATGACCTTGCTCATTCTGAACAAGCAATTACTTTGGAAATGAAAAATTGTTCAGTTTTGATTGAGTGACTGACATGTATGATGGTAACCGATCGGTCACCTCTGTATTTGTCCTCTGTATTTGTTTTGAATTGACACTAATAGTGTACTACTGTACCTACTCATCCCAAAACCAACTAAATCAATCAACCATAATCTTTTTGCTTTAAAAATTATGTTTTAATCTCATCATTATACCAGTAATTTCCTGATCTGACAGAACTACCACAGACCATGACGATTACAACATTATTACAACATTAAAAAGAAAAATAATTAACTAAACCAGTGTCTTCGTAGAAGACACCAGTTAGATAAAACAATGTTACTGGATGAAAACATAAATAACAAACTCTCTAAAAGTGTTTAGTTTTAAATTATATATTAAGCTCTAACTTGACACTTCAATTAAAACAATAAATTAACATATTGAGTATAAATACTATTTATTAAACTACCTATACCAGGAGATTCATTATTTCGTAACAGTTTTTCTTTTACAATTTTATCCTTTATATTTTGATAACAATTCTTTATTATAATAATTAATTTTTTAGTTGTATTAACTATCCTTTTATCATAAAAATGTGAACACTATATTAAACTATTTTTATCATTTATAAAAAATGTAGATTCGAAGGTACAGCAGTGTCTGAATTTCCACGAATATCTAATAAAGATAATAATAGTTTTGCTCACCATTACCCAAAGGCACTAAATAAAAAATCAACACTATATTTTTTTGAAAATCAAGACATTTAATTCATTAATAATGTTAATTTGCATTAAATAATGATAATAATATTCTTGCAATTGATCTAAGAAGGCTGAGAGGAGTGAGTGACACTGCAACATGAAAATGCATTAATATGGGATGAGATAAAATTATAAAAATATTAAGAAAATATTAAAAAATTGACAGATCAATGAAGAAGAGTGAGTGATCCAAAACTCAAGTAAGTGATCCTTTAGCCACCCTGCATCATGATCATGCATGGGAAGAACAGGGACAAAACAATTCAAACCACATGAGGCAGACCAAATTGTACAACAAATGAGTGTAGATGGTGGTCTTTCAGGTCTGTTAGGAGACAACTACCACTTGTCTCCTCAGTTTACACGGCAATTCAAATGCTTCTTTCCCTTTTTCCTCTGAAAAGTGAAAAAGGGATATCATCACACGCATGCACCACAGCTTATTGTTTTGAAGCCATTTGGTTGACTGGTCTACAGAGAAAGAGAATGACTCAGTCAAAGATGCTGCGCCAATCTGCAGTTTCATGGATGACCAAAAGTTCATTTGACTGGTGCTTTTTTCCAAATTGTGTTTAACAAGTGGGGCAAAACAAAGGATGTCGGATATATCATAAGAGAGAACCTTTTTCTGAAACATGTTGGAAAAAAATTTCCATTAAACAATACCACAGCCCACTTTTTTGGCCATTTGCTTCACCTGGTGATACAGGGTAGTGAGCCAATAGGTCAGTCTATTTCTACCATGGTTTGATTTGTTTATTCAGAAATTGTAGTAAATAATCATTGACAACAATTAGAGTGCTTCTTCTGATGTGTCACATCAGCTTTTGTGCAATGAGTGATCAAAGGAGCAATGACAGAGAAGATGTTGATCAACAATTGGCCACCTTAGTTCTCCCTTGGCAGTGAATCAGATACACAGATATCCCCTCGACATAGCGGGCACACCCTGTGTATAATATAATAAAAGTTAAAGAGATACACATTTCCAAGCATCTTTAGCACATGAGTTGCAAGTAAAGATATTAACATAATGATCATAAGAATAGAGGACAACATGGTATCAGGACATATATAGCTCAGTTTTAAGACGCAAAGGAATTCCATCAATTATTATAGTAGGGTCTTATGAATTGCCAAGAATTAAAAACGGTAGAAATCCATAACATCATTATGTCAGAAGGGCATCCAAATCTTCCATTATCCATCACAGAATATCATGGTGGTTGGACCACAAATCGAATAGGTTGAAGAAAACATGGGAAAAGCTCATAGACCGCACAACATTTAGTCAGTTTTATCAATCACCACCAAAGTTTAGCATCATATAGTATTGCTGTTTTTACGTGCTTTGTTTTGCAGTTTACTCAGTAGAGTGCTTCTAGTCTAAAAAATACATGTAAAACTCACTCATCTATGTTCTTTCTGTGCCATTTTATAAATTTTAAGTTTAGTCATAATAATCCTAAATTAACAAAAAGGACACCCAAATCCCTATACCCACATACCTGTGAATCTCCTTCAGCCACTTGTCTATACATGTTGTATGAAATTCATGATGACAAGGCAGAACTCTCATGCTGTCTCCATCCTCATACTCCACAAGGCATATATAACATCTGCAAAAGTAAAGGCAAAAAGAAAAAGGAAAAATGTTTAGTATAATCCATGTTAGGGAAATGCTAAACAAGTTTAGTTAGATAGTATTAAATATGCTTAAAAATAAAACGCACATCAGCATGTTGACTAAAGAAAGGAAAAGTGGGGGTAAAGGTCTCACATGCCACGACAAAAAAAAGAAGACAGTCATGATGTGCAGCAAGTTACAACAATAACTGGTATAGAGGTTGGAGGAAAAATTTCACAGTATCTGGTATCAGTTAACATTTTTGTGCCATCATGTAAACATTACAAGATCCAAAATTGCATATTAAAACGAATCAAGTGTGGCATCATAAGACATGACTAAACAGTAATTTTTATTGTTCGCTTTCTACTTTTTAATTTTTTTTACGAAAAGTTGCATACGTTCTAAATTTTGTCTGACATGTCACACAAGATAAGATGTAAGAGGGAATAACTTATACTAATAAATGGAAATGAAAGTGGACAAGAAAAAGAAAAAATTCAAAGGCATTTAAGAAAATGAATGAACACTGAGGAGGGTGAGCTCGAATACTTACTGTACAGGTTCTTCTTGATGTTTGTGCAACTTTTTGTATAATTTGACAGGCAAGGATTCCACAACTTCATTAGGTGCAGGAACGGAACCGATAGATGACACAGAAGGGCGAGAAGATAAAACCACAGATTGCTGGTGAATTTCATCCAGAACCTAATTAAAATATGTACAAATATTCAACCTGTATAAATATATAATGAATGGCCACCAGAAAAGATAAGCAGCAGGTTAAACTCACTTCAAATAAGGCTTCAGCTAGCATAACAATTCTTGATATGCTAGCTCTAGCATTGGTATCATCATTTGAATTGGTATCACGACTATTGGTTCTGCATGCACAACGACCGTTTCTGTGTTGACCAGATAAGATACATGATCTGTCATGTCCAGAAAGATTTTCAAACCGGCTACCCAACCGCTGAAGAGCACGGACCTAGAACAATTAAAATTAGCATAATTAAGAATGAACAAATTCCAGGGATGAGGAAAGAGAACATGCACAGATGTTTTCAGAGAAAAAACTAGCAGTCCTAAGATTTGTTATTGTTGTTTCAAAAGCCTCGAATAATGAGGGAATTCTTGGGTTTGGAAAAAAAATTCATAAAATCCACAAACCTGGGACCGTATTCTTCTTCTCCGTTCCAGGAAATTGGACCTATGTTCCAGCAGATCCTGATACCTAGTTTCTCTAGAACGTGACGGCTCAACATCATAGTCTTGGATGCCAAACAAGGAGCTTGGTGTACTGGGCAGAGGATATCTAGGTGTAGAAGAATTTGAAGCATTACGACCAGTTGATGACACTCTTGTGTCTCTATCCCCCACTCGTCTTCCATTCTCTTGACCAGCATCTCTTGCTTCTCTCTCCCGTTGCATAGGGCAAAAAGTGAAGTCTGACAATGTTGATCGCCGGAGAACTCTGTCACGGAGCCTTCCAACACTTAAAGTTCGGCTAAAACGAACATTACGTTCAACAGGTTCTCGAGCTCCATTTCTTCTATCAGCATGTCTAGTCTCAACATTTTCTGTGTCAGTATGAATTCTTGGAGAAAACATGTTGACATCAGGCACTTCTCTTGCAACATTTCCATCTCTAGCCACATCCTGGACAGAAGAAAGTGGGCGACTGCCAACCAAATTACCAGGTGAAACCAATGGTGGGGCATTAGGTCGTAAACTATTAGAGGTTTCTTCATGACACTGCCTAGGCACTTGACTAACAAAAGATGCATTGAGCAAATCACTACGGTGTTGAGTTTCATTTCTATTAATCAAGCTGCCAGGAGGCCCTGGATGTAAACTAAGCTCACCTTCATCATATATTGAGAGACTTGTTGAAGAAACCGGGCAAGGCCTAGATGACCCCAAACTTGTGGTTCTGCTAAGTCTGAAGCTTATATTACCAGGAACAAGGCTAAAACGAGATAGGAACCGACTTGAGGGGTTCAAGGACTGATTTGAAGAAGAATGTGTAGAGCTGCTACCAGTTCTGGATGCAGTGTGACGCCACTCCTCAAGGTCAACGTTAGAAGGCACTTCATCAGATTTATCCGGTTTCACCTTCCTAAAAGAATCTGTCTTCCCTTCATCTGAGTCTATTTCATTGCCACTGGTGTATGTCACATCATCTCCGTTTACTTTATTCTGATCACAAACCTAAAGCATGTGTTTCAAACTACAGTTAGGCAGTTAGTAAGAAAAAACCTTGACCAATTCCAAAAGTTTTTCACTACATGACAGTGATACAAGGAAACAAATGTATGAGAACAAATGGGGAAGAGAAACTATTTCATTATATTACTTTCAAAACAAACTTACAGGCATGTCATTGCCTAAAAACAAAACAAGGTCCTATAGGACAATGAGGCTAATAATAAGACAGAGGCATAAGTATTAAGACCGACCACAATTTTAAAATTTTTGCAAGTTGTTATAGAATCACAATCCATTTGAGGAACTCACATCTCTAAATGCATGTTCTCCTAATAACAGATGATCTTTATTTTATCTTAAAACCAATTGACATCAAACCTCTCCATATATGACTGTAAAACCAAACAAGTCTACCAGAATAGACAATTACCAGAATGGTTCTGGCACATTTCAGATTTCACCTTAAAATCAATTGGCATTAGGCGAGTTTCCCCAACAGATGTATAAACCACACTACAAGAAGAATCGAGGTACACTATCCAGTACCTTCCAACACTTCCATTTATCAGGAATTCAATGCTTAATTAGTCGTTTCCTTATTGTATAAATACTATTGCATCTTTCAAGAACCTCATTAAATTACGCCATCTCTTCTATTAAGAATCGATTTATAAGGAGTCTCACCAGTAAATTACGAAAACCAATGGCTTTCAAATACCCTTGAAACTAAAGGGAAATTTAAACACGTAATATTTGATTTTAAAATATAAAAAAAGGGGTAAGCTTAATGAAAATATTGAAAATTATTATCCTTTAAATTAAAATCTAACTGTCGTAACATTGAAAAGGATGCGAAAAAGTTTGAAAAAACAAGGAAGTTAGTGTTACCTGGTCGTCACTATCAATGTCACGAGATCCAGACGACGTTCCCAGACAATAAGACGGGAAACCTCTGTGCCCCTTAGATCGACCCTTCCTGAAACTCCCCGAAGACGACGACGATGACGTGGCTTTGCTGCCACTGGACCCCATCTTTCTCTGCCGACAACCAAACACGCCGCAAAAAAAAATGCGTTTGGGAGTACCCAATGGAGCAAACGGCAAGACCCAGAAATCAAAATGCGGTTTTTTTGAGATCCCGGGTGGTTCAGATCTACGGAGATGGGAAAGCAAAGTGGGATTTTTGCGGGATGCTGTGGTGCATTGGATTGGAGTGAGGGAGTTTTTTTGAATGTGGATATGTGAATAAGAAGAGAGAAGAGAAAAGAAGAGGGTAGAGAGGGAAAAGAGTGTGGTGGTGATAGAAGTAGCTGAGGGAATGAGACAAAGCAACTCGCAGGGAAACGGAAAAGGAGGCTTTTTTTGTAAGAAAAGTGAGGAGCACATAAAATAAAGAAACAAGGAAAATAAAGTAGTAGCTGTTTCTACACTTTAATTTAATTCAACAGATAACACTAATAATGTATGTAAAACACTTTCTGTAATGCCATATCCAATAACTAATTATAACAGACTTTTTATTCTTACAAAATTTACATAAATTTAAATTTAAAAATTGTTTAATTCAAGAAAAAAAAATTAAAAAAAATGGCATTTAATTTGTGTGTGCCCCCACGATTCTGGGGATCAAAATATAGGTGTCTCTGGTGTACGATGAGTGCAGCGTGTCTTTCAATCGCATTCAATTTCACAAATCAGGTGGAGCTGCCTCCAACACCTTTTTCTTTTTTCTTTTTTTCTCTCATTTTTTACCTTATTTCAACACTGAATCTCCCACGTCTTTTGTTTTCAACCTTTTGTTTCTGTTGGAAAAAACACGGTACTCACATGGTAACGGCAACAGTAACTGTAACTGACTTAACTCCCATTAGGGACCCTTCTGTAAAAAATCATTTACAATAGAACATTAAATCTTAGAGGGGGAAAAACAACAAATTTAAATCTTAAATTTATTTTATATTGATTGTGTTGGAATAAATATTACCTATAATCATAAAATGATTAATTTAACCTACTTTCTATTTCTACTGTTAGTTATTATTATTAGTTATTAATGTGTTAGATAACCAGATGTGTGTTTCCTTCCTATTCCACCTAAAAAAACGTGTCGTGTTCAACATAAACTAAAGAAAAGGTCTGAAAAAGTTTATTTTTTCATTTTTAAAATACCAGTGTTAATTGGTTTAAATATTAGAAGTAAGGGAATTTTTAATGGAATTAAAAAAATACGTTTTTATCATCTTTAATACGTTCTTCTTACATAGTTTTTAATAAAAAAAATATTTAATTTTTTTAACCTTAAACAAAAGTCATGCTTCACACTACTCTAATTTTAAAAACATAAGAATTTATTTCTAGAAAAATTCAAATTGACTGCTAATGATTATATTACTAGGGTGAAATAATAAGAAAATTATTGAACTATTTAAGAGTTTTTAGATGATCTTCTATATATTTCAAATTTATTTAGAATTTCTGAAATTATTCAATATTTTACTGATTAATTTAACCTTTTTCGTGATTTTACTAATTTGGTGATATTGTAGTGTCCCACCAAATTCAGCAGTAACATCAAAGGCGCAAATACGTAAAGTCCAAATCAATCCAATATGATAGATTAGATAATACACTGAGAGGTTCTACACGAATTATTTAATAATTTTGAAATTCTTCAATAGTTTACTAATTAATTTAACCTTTCATTTTTATTTTTATTTTTGTGGTTTGCGGAGGAGGAAGATTTTAGCATTCTGACACACCATATTCAAACAGTAATGTCAAAGGCACAGATACGTAAACTCCAAATATATGCAGTATGGTGAATTAGATAATATATTAACATGGTCTACACGATTTTGACATATCTATATGTGTATCACTTGAAACACAAAAAATTGTTCATGGATGTTGCTAGAAATGAACAAATAATTGAAAGAAGAGATGTCAGATTTACTAAAGAAAATGATATCAGAATCTTCTTTAGAATATAATAATGACTTTAACCAGTAACTCTTTAGGACAGTTTATCATTTACATTTAAGCAGTGATGAAAAAAACTTGGTATTTCAGCAATGTTGGTATGAATGGATACAATAATGGTGGATCTGAATGCTCTGCTTAATTGTGTTGATAACCCACTAGTGGCCAGTGGAGCTCTCATCTTAAAGCCTCATAGAAAATCTAACAATGATGATGTCTCCTACAGAGATATGAAAATGATCATATGATCTTTCTATTTTATTTTGTATTCTTTTTACAAGTTGCCTTCAAAACTATAATGTATTACAGAAAGAATCAAAACAAATGAAAAGTATCTAGTAGGTGCAAGATGCTGAGCCAATGGAACTTCTTCACACCTGTTGAACTAAAAGATCAGTATGCAATGAGAGAAAAACAAATGAATTGCATGATCAGTAACATTTTTTTTGCACTATTGCCCTGTTTAAGATTACATTAAAAGGAAGACCTTAACATGGTGAATTAGAAATTGTGAATTATGTTCTTACAAAACAAGATGCTATGTACTTGCAACCTATAAAGTCATGAATTTCCTAACTTGATGCTATATTCCTGCAACCTATATAGAGTCATGAATTTCCTAACTTGATGCTATGTTCACAAAATAGATCGAGCAGACCACTGAAGAAAGTAATTCTGATAAACGAAAAATCGTGTTTCTCATAATAGATGGCACACAAAAAGAAGTCAAAACAGAAACACCAGAACACCCCCTCTCCCAAAAATAAGGCTAATTATTTTGGCCATACAATTACAGTTAAGTTCAAGCTTACTCTGACTGAATCCAATTATGAAGCTGTGACTGGAATTTATTGCAGTCTGTACAAAGCCAGAAAGTGATTCAATTCAATCCAATGGGATTGGCTTTTATTCCTGCTTCCTCTGCACAGCCAGCACCCAATTGATCAATCCATTATTTCTAACCAACAAAAACAAAAATCCAACGGCAGTTCCTCAACAAAGTCAACCCAAAGTAAAAAAACTAAATTTCAAACACTGATTTTCAAACAATACCCAAAAATTTGATAATCTCAAAAGGCTTATCAACACATAATTCCATTTCATTCAAGCAAAAACTTTGTTACAACAAACTTACGGATCATAGAATATCCACAAGACCCAAAAAACAGTTTTACTGCGAATAGGGTCATAGACCCTGTGATACTAACAAGGATTGTGGTCCCATGTAATGAATTGTGAAACTGCTACTGAACAAGTGCGAGAAGCAAGAGGATTCTATCACTATCAGCTTTGGAAACTACTCCAGAAACATGTCACTCAACAATAAAAAAAAATTCACTTCAGTCGAAAGTTCACAACCATAAATCATGAATTCATAATTCACCCTTCTTACATGGAAGACAGTGGAACAGATGGTCCAGCCGTGTCAGAATTAATCAGCATAGCAAACCAGCTTTTAAAGGATGATCTGTAAGATGCAAGGACACATATAAATGCCACCCCTCTGCAGAATTTATGAACTAATAATTAAAATAAAATAAAAACAGCTTTAAACATTTATGTTTACCATAAGACCCAACGTTAGTAGAAACCCATTGATCCCTCCATTAATGCGCACGAGCTCAATCCACTGTACCTAAAAACGGAATAAAAAAACAAAATGAAACATCAAGGAAACAAAGTTCAAGTTTCCACGCTATAATTCATGATGTTAAGGAGCATAATATAGTCAAAATAAAAAACTAAGAAGGAAATCCTATCTACCGCCAAAAAATTGTTCTCATTAACGAAAAGTAATCGACAAATAAATAATATACATGTACGTGCGTATATACTACATAGAACATGGTGCCGATGATTTAAATATGAACATGCAAATTATCAAAATCCAGACATAGATGTTTTTGTACTTTGGTCCCCCAAGTGATAAGAAAGAAATTGTATTTGTATTAGATAAAACGACAAGACAGGTTACAAAGGTAACGCGGCTTCAAACGATACGATTCCGGCCAAGGTGAGTTTAGTTTGCGGCGGCGAGCGATGGCGATTAGAGCTTCGAAGATGAAAATTGTGAAAAGATAATTGCAATCGCTCAAAGCGCGTGTTTAATTAAATTTATGATGAATTACTTTGTGAAAATATATCACTGTATTAATCAATAATATAAGATATTTCAGTAACATAAGGTTTCTCTGTATAAAAAAATGTACGTTAATAATATTTCTTTAATAGCACAGTAAATTATTGAAGCAATTTGCATTGTGGTCTAGTTCAGTTTTTCCTGTGTCTGGTTCCCACCCTTGGAATAAAATGAGTGGTTCATAGCAGAACACTGCAACTAAGCTTAGCTCACCTTGTTTGTTAGTTTCGGAAGATTGAGCTTTCTGGCTGATGCATCTGATGTTCCTTTCGAGGTCACATTTTTCTAACATTCACACAACATACAAAGCTCTTACACATCAAGTAACAGAAGCATAGAAAGAATATACTATCACTAGTTTTTATTAAGAATAAGTGACATTAAACAATGGTGGAGGTACACCCAGCACACAAGTTCAGTGCAGTGGTGGCATTTACTTATTTTGACGGCCTAATAGAATTGGATCATATTTTCTTTTTCAATCACATGTTGCTAACCAATAACTAGTAAGTGTGGTTTTATAAGAATGGTAGAAATAAATGTGAGCTAAATTTTGATGAAATGAATGTATCTATACTCCTTGGTGATTGTCTTGTGGTTCCAAAACGCGGTTGTGACAAGTGGGGTTGCAGGGGTAAGGGCAATCTATCTGATGGAAAGTCCTTCTTTCATAAAACCAGTCTGCTACAGCCTTTGCAATTGTCTGCAGAGTGTTACGCAGACAAGTCAGCTATTTTATTCAGCCGGATTGGATATGAAGGAAAGACAATAACAAAGCAAAAACCACACTGTAACTCATCATATGTTCATATAGGTTGAAATATATTTTTAATCTATACAAACATACTAGTTTTGCTTTCAGAGTTTTCCTTTTTTAATTTATGATATAATGTCCAAACTTTATAGGTCCTTTGTCTTCCCATTAATCTCCATTACAAAAAGGTTTTGTGACTTCAGCAGGCGTTGACACCTGAGGCAAGTGTGTTTTGTAATGTGGCATTGCCAATGCCTAATAAGACTGATAAGAAAGACAGAAAAACGAAAGGTTTGGATATCACAAGGATCATAAATAAAAATTAATAGAGATGGAAAAATATTTATAAGTATGCTATATTTTCTGAAAATGCAGCTTCTTACTGTCTTTTCCAGCTCTGGAGAGTCATTTCTCAACCATGTCTCCTGCATTTCAGTTTGGCAGTGGGCATAGCAAGAGTCTATAAACATTCCTTTATATGAAGAGTTGCCAAGCACAGTCAACGCCCTTAAGAATTCTGTCCTGAAGCCTGAAAATCAACCCATGCATGAAAGTGAGGTCATTGAACCGCTGTGATAACTTGAAATCAGGAATTTCGTTGGCCCTTAAATGCTTTGACCAAAGTTCAGATAAGACAACTTATGATATTGTGAGGGCTGAAAAGTATGAACACTTGTTGACAGAGGCGTTCTAAAAAATATTCACCTTGCATTAGATCGAGTTGATCAGGTGAGCAGTTGTTTATATCAAGCTTACAGCTATGCCAGTGGCCTTCGGGATCAGCAACACCCGGTGCCAAAATGTTCTTAATCTGAATCGAAACAACATCCTGAGGATCAGGGAAAGGACTGGAAAGATCTCTCCAGCTATTAAGAGATAGTAACAAAACATCAAATGATAGAAATCTTAAGAACAGTATGTAGAATAATCTTGGTTTAACCTTCTGGTACAATCAAAGTTTATTTTGCATAAGAAACCACAAGTTTGACACAGATCAATATCGGTTTAGCATGACCAATACAATAAAATAGGAGCACCACTCTGCAAATACACTGATGTATCTTGAGCAAAAGAATTATCTGACCTGCCATGAGTCGTATGCCGCATTTACAAAGAAGATTGGCGTAGTGATATGTGACACCAAATATTGTGGGAAAAAGCACTGCAAGATTGTTCAGAAATCAGAAGTATTAGTAACATCAAAGAGGGAAATTGCAAGGGTAGAAAGATCAAACTAATTCATAAACTTACCAGCTTTGGGGTAAGTCTTGAAGTGCATGACTGAGGCAAATTCCTTGCCGAGCCCTTTTAACATTAGAATGAAAAAAAAAATCAGAGTTGAATATTTTATATCTTCCTTGAAAGAAGTTTCATAAAGTATCTTGGAAATGAAAAGAGGGAAAACACCAGTGACAGTTTTTTGTGCGTGTGTGTAGAACACAGCATATGCCAAAATGGAAATTGATCAGATAAAGGAAAGGAGTTGTACATGTGTAGCAACAACTTGACTGAAGTACTGTTGAATGTGGTATGCCCCGGTGACATCCCTTCTGTTAACAGTAACATATTGAATCATAAAATGATCTAAGGAACTCTTAATATTTTAGGAAGAGGCAAATTAAAAGGCATTAACTTACGCATTGATAAAATAACCAGCATCTGAGACGCATTTCACTCTCGCTTCTCTAGGTAATAGAGCTTTAAAGCGATCACAATGCAGTACTGCAGTTAATCCTCCAGCTGAACATCCAGAAATAATAGCCTGTAGTTACAAGTTCTGGTGAGTGAGTGAATGAAAAAACACAATAAAGAGGAAGAAAAAGAGTTGCAAAACACCAGTGTTTCTTACATTTCGAGCATTTTTCATTCCTTTTGCTAGTAAATCCTCCATGACAGCAGCAAAAATCCTTGCTCCCCTAAAGTGCAACTTAGTAACCTAATTTACACACCATAGTTTCAAAGTTTAACCAGAATGACTAATGACTAATATTTTGATTAAATTTAGATGTGGAAGTTCCTTAGAGTTTAGCTGAACTTACTGGATTGACTGCTTCTACATCACCAGTAAAAGATGAACCATCGCAATACCTAACCTTGATTCTGTTCCAGTTGTAGAAATCTGGAATTTACAACACTCGTTAGAAAGTTAAATAAGTGTTGGATTGATGAAGAGAAACAAGATTGTTGACCAGTGGGAAAGACCTGGATTAAACATTGGCCTATTACTCATAATTCCTGAAAAGGCAATTTGCTTTGCCATTTGCTTAGATGAACCTAAATGATTGGTCTTGCGAGAGAGGCAAGTAGTGACATTGTTGCACCATCCTCCTCCCTAGTAGAAATGAAATAGATTAAGTACCAATAAAGACAAAACTTCTATAACTTGTCAAAAAAAGTGAGAGAAAACAATGAACCAAAATTTGATATTTGAGACTCGTTATTGATGGAAATTTGTAGAGAGGAACAAACCTCAAAAGCAACCAACCAATTGTTAATCCCTGTTCCAGATCCCCTGTCAAAATGGTAACCTGGTGGACTCCCATCCAAACAAACTGCACAATATTTTGAAACTCAAATTCCCAATTATTATAAACATCATTGAAAACAATAAGCATGATAGTAAGAGCACAATAAATTAGTATATGAAAAGAGACATAGCCAAATTTACTAACCAGCTCCTCTTGCTACCGCGTTCTGAAGATAGGTGATTGGCACATAAGAAGCCTCTGCCATCAGCGACAGCAGTGCACACACCAGAAGGTTCAACCACTGTCTTATTCTCCCACCCTCCATTCTGCACAAAGAAAACGATAAACATACACATATAGAACGATAAAAACAGAGTAAGATCTTTCCATCGATATATAAGCAAAAATACATATTAAAGGAAACCCTTTCGCCGGTGAATGAATGGATTGTTCGTTATTTGATATCATCGTTCCAACTCTCTTTTCACATCGACCTAACACTCACCGAAAAAGGATCAATTCATGCAGTTGGTATTTCAAAAATCGTAGAGCCAAACCGTTTGATTTCCTATAGAAGAAATAACATAAATTTATGACTTATGTGCGAATATTGGTTTCCTTCCACAGTGAAAAAACCCAACGCCCCTATTCCCACTAGTCTCCACACACGCGCACAGAAATCCATAAACTCAGCATTTTCATTGACGTGGTTCTCAATTGGAGCCAGCCACAGTCGTGATCCTTGATAGTGCCAAAAATCATATACACATGTGCCATAATTGCAGTTACAGTGAGTGACTAAAAAAACTCTGATGTTGTGGTGAAAATGGCGGAACAAACAGCTTCCTAAAATCTTGATTTCCATTTATTCCTTTCAGCTATCACAAGAAATTAATGCAATAACGTAATGGAAGCCAAAACTGCCGACTTGCATTGCACAAGGCTTCTCGTAAGTTTCACAAAAAGAATCACAATCACTGATCCCATTCCATTCCAATAACTAATCGCATATTCTAAGGCAAAGGCAGATCAGAATCTTCACACCAACCCCGCAAACAATCAGATGATCAAAGGAAAAACTAAAAAGATAACAGTTTGTGCAGAATGGATGACTAGCAGGTGTACCTGGAGAATGGGTTGGGAAAACCGGGTGAATAAACTTTGAAGAAGGTTCGTTAATCAAAGGCAATTGAGGGTGGTGATGGCTTATAAGGTGGTGAAGAAACACACTGTAACTAACAATCGTTAAGAAGTCTGTTTCTGTGACAGTGTTGGGAGGAAAGTGGTTTGTGGAGAGAGAACAGATTCTTAATTCTTCAGTTTAAAGTAAAGGAATTATGGTGTCAGTTAGTTCTACGAGTACAAAGATTTTTTTTCAGTTTGGACAGAGAACCCAGAGCCGACACTCATTTGCTCAAAACCCACACCAAAAAAAATGTGTTTTTTGAAAGAATGTGAAGATTTATATAGTAAAGTTTTTTACTTGATACCACATTCAAGAAAAAAAATGAAACTATTATCACAAATAGAGAAGCACAGATGTGAGTGACAGTCCGACAGAGTAAACCCAGTTGAAGAATGTCCTTAAATTTGGGATCTAAGTTCAAAGATAGTAACTTTTTATTTATGAAAATCAGAATTTTCACGATTCTCTCGTTTTCTGCCCTCGGGTTCTGCATAATAATTAACTAAATACTTTAATTATTTATTAAACAATTAAGGCAATAAGAATATTGATGCTGTCTCTGGGGCTCCAGGGTCCGACCCGAATGTGTCTGAGAAAAGCTTCGAATCTTATCGTTGTATTGCGTTCGCACATGAATGAGTGGTTCAAATGTGAAATCTTGGCGCCGACTAAATAAAAGTTTGGAACAAACAAACCCCTAACAATATTCTCCTGTGCACGCTCCTTTTCTTATCATCATGAGCTCGTCTCTCTCTGTCTCCACTTTTTTTTACATTTTTTCCTTTGACAAAATTCTAAAATAATTGAATTTTGGGGGTTTCAATTTCACAAAACAAATTCTCATCATGGCGATAATGTTGTTCTTCTGAGATTGTCTTCGCTGAATAAAGGTAAACATGCATCGATGTTTCATTGACTCGAACGTAATTTCGGCATGCATGCGTCTTCTTTCATCGATATAATGATGTCAAAGTTTACCAAGAAATCACGAAATTTACGTGTTCTAATTTAACATTGTTATTACACAATAACTAGTAAGTCGTTTTCTGTCTTTCTTTTAACAGATTGTAAAGTCTTCACAATTGATTTAAATATAAAATCTTTATATTAACGTAATTTGTATGGTTAATTATGATAATAATCTAATACTGTTTATAACTTCTTCTAGTTTTTCTCTTAATTTATCTTTTAGTCATTTATATATAAATTAAAGTAGAAGGAATGTGAAGGGCATGATTGGATTGTAAAGTGGGTGTGAGAAAAGTTAACAATTTGGTAGTAATGTTGAGGGAGAAGAAGTGGGACGCGATTGACGGTGAATTCTTAAATACCACATCAGACTTTCACTAAACAAACAGTACATATACTAGATTCATACATGATGTTTTGTTATATTCCCATTAATGAAAAAAGCTGTCATCCAATGCCACCAACCTTTTTTTGTCTTGCTTTTGAACCTCACCTCACCTTTCAAACGCAAAAGCACTTTCTAATACCTTTCCTCCCTTCAAATCAAGGGATTAATTACGCTAACCCAACCCAACTCATCACACCACGCTCCCAATTAATGTAATAAATACATCGATGCTTACTTCTCAAAGTTAATTAATTAATAGTACAATAATATATCTATATTATGGATTGATTTATTTGAATGTCATGTTTTTCATCATCATCCCAACCCTCAATAATGAGAAAAAAATTCTCACATAGCTATGTTTGTATTATTATTATTATTAGTTTAGTTGCATAATGTATTTGTTTAAATTAGAAAGTGAATTTGAGAAATTGAATTTAAGACGATTTAAAAAGAAAGTATGAAAAAATAGAGTGAAAAATATAAAGAAAATTTATAAAAGTTTTTTAGTAATGTGATGAATATGATTGAAAAAATATTTTTTTTAATTGATAAATGTGTAAGTTTAGAAAC
>Ga0123341_1001823_pt1 | contig 16722 bp, 9 predicted proteins | sample Turbeapinknodule_FD_89959 | JGI IMG/M metagenome (GOLD analysis project Ga0123341, IMG submission 89959) | Root nodule microbial communities of legume samples collected from Mexico - Turtle bean Mexico pink nodule | ecosystem: Host-associated > Plants > Roots > Nodule | place: Mexico: Nepantla...
GAATTATATCATATTATACTACTGATAATTTTAATTTATCTAAATTTACACAAAAATACTTAATATTTGATTGTTTTATTTTTTTAAAGACAATGATAAATTTGTAATCTTACATTTTAAAAAAATAAAATACCCCACAATCATCACAACACTCACATATTTCAATTTTCTCACAAATTCACCATACCACGTCTCAATCCAAACACATTTTCTTCACATTTTCCATCCAAATCCTAACATATTCACTCTTCGTATTCTTATACTTCTACTCCTCAATACAAACACAACTTTAATCTAAAAACTTGAAATCTAAAATAAACTAATGTATATTTCTCTTGTTATTACTATTATTTTTCACATTTTTTTCTTTTTTCTTGGATTTGTTCCAATGATTTTTTCAAATATTTACAAAAGTCACTTAAAATTAACGGTTAAATAATTCATTTGAAAAAGAACAATGCTACATAGGTAAAAGAAAACTGGTACAGTGAATTCCCATTAAAAAATAATACAAAAGTAATCTCAAGAAAATCACGAAAATCATACACCAGAATATATACTTGTTTCAAAGTTATAATCGTTTTAGCTTTATACATTTGTTCATTTGGAAAATATTACTTATATTTAGAGTTTAAAGTTACATTTGTAAATTAAACTGTTTTGATTTAATATAATAATTTTGTAAGATGTAATATTTTAGTGGATAAAAACAAAGGTATGTTATTTTAAATTTGAAAAGCAATTATACTTTTAAAATAAAGCTAACTTACTGTATTAATTATAGTTTTCAAACTGAAAGAGATAGTAGTGTAAGAAAAACTTATTCACCTTTAAAAAATTAACAAGGATTAAAACTTAATTATATTTTTTACAGAAAAAAAAATATTAAAGCAAAAGCTATAATCATATGAACTTATTTTAAAAATAAGAAATCAAACTTATAGTATTTAAAAATGCACAACATCAATTTTACATGTAAAACTTCATTTTCGAAAGTGACAATCCACCCTCGGCACTTGAGCATTTTAAAAACTTCACGATAAGTATATTATAATACTATTTTAGTGGCATGCTTTAAGAAACTAATTTAATTTAATTATGTTGTAATCCTTCTGCATAAATATTCCCTTTCCAATGATAATATCTTTGGGATGTTTTAGTTATAAGTGGAAAATGCAAGAAATAATTTAGCGTCAGCTCTTGACCAAATAAGGAACTACCTATATCATAAACGTTGCTTTGAGTTGACACTACCTCGTGAGTAACAAACATCTTGATGAATGGTGAAAACGATTTTGCTTCAATCTTGTAAGACTACATGCACATGACTTAATATTGTTTTATGTGTTATTATGGCTTTGCTCATTCACCAACGAAACATAACTATTTACTTATATAATATATGACAATCAGACATTTGTTTTAAATGACGTGTTTGTGTCGGTCATATGTATCGGTGTCGACATTCGTACGGTACTCATATAATACTTATCGATAAAATATTCAATTTAAACAAATATTTGTTGGATTTTTGACAATCATAACACAGTTCTAATACAATTTTAAAAAGGATAAATACAATAATTTTCTAAAAAATCAAATTTATTGTATAAATTTTAATTAGGATTATAAAGATAAGGAACAAATTCATTTATGAAAAACATCTTCCTACTCAAAAAAATCTAAAACATACTTGTGTACATAAATATTTTTTATTAATTTATATAATACATAATTATATAATATATAAATTTGTGTTTTCGTGTTCTATATTTTAGAGATTATACTTATCTTTATTTTTGTATTTATGTCTTGTGCTACATAATTTATAACAGAGGTGAAAGATATATTTAATATTTTATTTGTGTAGATAAAATCTAGTATTCAACGACGACATGCTATTATTTTGTTCCTTTTGCCAAATTAGATAAAATCTAATTTGTTTTTTTCATTATTTATCTAAAAATATTATTTGAATATGATTTTTTATTTGTTGTTTTAAATATTTTTAATAAAGAGAGAAATAATTAAAGAAAAGACAAAACTAAATATGCAATTTTAGTTTGCAGTCTGTAATACCATGCCAACACACACCCTAGTGTCACCGGTTTAACTATGTTTTAAATTATTAATTACGTCATTTACTATGTTAGTATATTAGTGTTACATCATTGTTACATATTATGTTAGTAATTATGGTTTAAAATCTGTCTACAGATTAACAACAGACCAACACTTATAGTGAAAAGCATATAACTAAATGCACAACAAAAATAATTCAATAACCAAAATTTCACACCAGAGAAAATTAAACTAATAAATGATAACGGTTTTTAATTTTGTAAATTTCTGTAATAAAGTCTTTGAAAAAGATAATTGGTAATAATTTCAAAAGTATTAAAGAGTGAATTAAAAAGATTTCCTAATGATTTTTTTAGTTTGAAAAGTAAATTAAAAAAATTCAAAAACTAGTTTAATATAAAAATATTACTACATGGGGAGAGTCATGAATGTTCTTGCAAATTCTGAGATCTGATTTCTGTAGTCTTACGTATAAATGAAGAAGTGAGGTTAATTAATTATTTCATAAATCCCATTTATGCCCTGGAGTCCTGAGAGAAAGTAGAAAAATATCAAAACGCGTTGGGTCAGATTCAACTAGAGGCACCTAAGGGGCAACATCATATATAAGTAGAATGCAGTAACTGTACCTAATTGTAACCGGAGAAAAACTGATTCAGCACCGAGTCCTATCTCTCTGTGGTCGTGACTACGCTTCTTCTTCAAGTCGAAGCGCGTGAAAAAGAGACTCCAGATCTGGATCTCGAACGCCATGGCGTTTTGGAGATCTCTCGCCTTCTCTGCGGTTCTTCTGCTTCTCATCCATGGCGCTCACTGCTTCTACCTCCCCGGCGTCGCTCCACAGGACTTCCAGAAGGTAACCTTTGATTTCTCCTAACACGTCTATCGGTTATTTTCTAGCTTTTCGATCCGTGCCTGAATCTCGATAAGCGAGATCTGAGTTTTATTGGATTTATATTGTGATCGATATTAGGTTTTTTTTTTTTATGAAATTGTTATTGTTTTGCTGAAACTCGATACAGGAGCTGGAAGGGTGTGGTAAGTAATATGGAGTGTGAAGTTTAGATCGCTTCTATGAAGGACTTTCACTTCGTAACTCTGAACCGTTTTTTGTGTGTTTATGTATCTATTGCTAGATTAAAGGTCTGGTTTCTATTACTTGCGGTTTATCTGTTACAGTTTGGTTATAATTGCAAATTGCAACGTTTGTTTTCGTTGATGAATCGATCTTACGATGGCTGTTTTAATGCTCTACAGCTAACCAGACATGGATGTTGGTTTTATTGTATGTGGAACTTTAAAGGATTTTGGAGAATAGGATTTCTTTGTAGATGTGAATTGCTGCAGTGCCTACCTTCTACTTCTCTTTGTATTGAGAAATTTATTTTCCGATATTTGGCATTGATACTATTTGAAGTTAACGGTTAGAGCTTTACAGAAAAAAAGGATACTAACTATTGTCTCCTAGGTTTTGCCTTCTATCATTGTAATGTATGCAATGTGCCTTTACCTTCTAGTCTTACCCTCCTTCCAGTTTTATTTAAGGATTTCAGTTGTTTTTAATTACGAAAGACATGTCATTAGATTGTTTTGCATAAAGTTCTGTCTCAGTATCTATCACTTTGCTATCTTGTTACCAACTATAATGTTACTTATGAAGGATGGAAAAGTTTTTTTGACTACTGTCATGTAGCCCCCTTCTAAAGAATTGTCTTGCTTGTAAGGTGGACAAGATGAGGAGTATTTAGAGTTCATTATGGATCTACTTCTCAAGGCCTTTATCCACAATTTTCTTCAAACGACCTATGTAGTATTTAGAATTCATTATGGATCTACTTCTCAAGGCCTTAAATGACTTGTTACATATTTATTTGCTGCAGGGAGATCAATTGCAAGTGAAAGTAAATAAATTAACGTCAACAAAGACCCAGCTTCCATATTCATATTATTCGCTTCCTTATTGCCCCCCACCAAAAATACAGGACAGTGCAGAAAATCTTGGAGAAGTGCTTCGTGGTGACCGCATTGAAAATTCTCTTTATGCGGTCAGTTTTACTTGTTTACTCTTGACAGTTTAATTTTTTTTGACAATGGCAATAAATAAATTCTTGGTAATATGTTTTCAATTTAGGAACAATTAAGTAATTAAATACTGAATTTTCTGACCATGTTCAGTTCAATTATTTGACACGAGTAATCATTTATGGACTGTGTGAGTGGTTAACTGGTTATTCATTTTCAAGCTGATTTTTTTTTTCATTTTTAAACTTTTATGAGTTCCCTTAATTTTGTTATGGTTATGAACTGTTTTCTGACCCATTGATATTTTGCAGTTTAAAATGCGTGAGCCACAAATGTGCAATATTGTGTGTAATATTAAACTTGATGCTAAAACTGCCAAGGAGTTCAAAGAGAAGATCAGTGACGAGTATCGGGTGAACATGTATGATATGCCAATAATTGTTCTATTATTTTCAGCAAGTATTATTACAATTGTAATAGGCTTGTTTCTTACAGTAGTGCTGCCTTTCATGCGCAGGATTCTTGATAACCTTCCTCTAGTTGTTCCCTTGAAACGAAATGATCAGGATTCTACTGTTTATCAGCTTGGTTTCCATGTTGGACTCAAAGGGCAGTACAGCGGGGTATGCTCATTATTTAAATAGCACTTTGACTATTGTTATTATTAATTTGTTATGAATGCCAATTAGTATCTTTTTCTTATTTTGTCTAAATGTGCAGAGCAAGGAGGAGAAGTATTTTATTCACAACCATTTGGCATTTACTGTCAAGTACCATAAAGATGTGCTAACTGAATCTGCTAGAATTGTAGGCTTTGAGGTTAAGCCATTCAGGTAATTATTTTTGTGCTGTCATATTAATTTATTCCTATAAATTCCCTAACTGTAGGAATTGCATGCAATGGGTTTTGCTTGTGATTGGTTCATTCTTTTGTGATATTTAGTGGTGACTTTTCATAACTGGGTGTTAATCTGCAGTGTTAAACACGAATATGAAGGTAAATGGGAAGGAAAAACAACTCGTTTGACAACCTGTGACCCTCATGCTAAAAACACAGTTGTCAACTCCAACTCTCCCCAAGAGGTTGAAGAGGGCAAGGAAATTATCTTCACCTATGATGTTGAATTCCAGGTGAGTCAAAGGAGATGATATATTTTACATGTTTACTTCATGGTGTAGTGTGGTTATTGGAATGAGCTATAAGAAGTTAAGGTATGGTTTGAGAGGAGAAGCTGTTTAAGATCATGTTTGCACTAATGGGCATGCTTATTATTTTTCACATCATGATAAATCTTCGTCCTTCTAGTTGGATTCTTCTTTAAGATCCTCCCTTTGTTGTTATATGATGAAATGTGATTGTGGGCTGTATTTCTTATTATCTGCTATTACCTTTGGCTGGCGTGTACAGGAGAGTGATGTGAAGTGGGCATCAAGATGGGATGCCTATTTGCTAATGAATGATGATCAAATCCACTGGTTCTCTATTGTTAATTCATTAATGATTGTTCTCTTCCTTTCGGGCATGGTGGCAATGATAATGCTGCGTACACTGTACCGTGACATTGCAAAATATAATGAGCTTGAGACCCAAGAAGAAGCCCAGGAGGAGACTGGTTGGAAGCTTGTCCATGGTGATGTATTTAGGCCCCCTATCAACTCAGATTTGCTGTGCGTTTATGTTGGAACTGGTGTTCAGTTTTTTGGCATGATGCTGGTAACCATGTTATTTGCTGTCCTTGGGTTCCTTTCGCCTTCAAACCGAGGTGGGCTGATGACAGCCATGCTCTTGCTTTGGGTTTTCATGGGAATATTTGCTGGTTACTCATCAACTCGCTTGTACAAGATGTTCAAAGGATCGGAGTGGAAAAAAGTTGCCCTCAGGACTGCAACCATGTTCCCTGCCATTGTCTGTGCCATTTTCTTTGTTTTAAATGCTCTCATATGGGGACAAAAATCTTCTGGAGCTGTGCCATTTGGTACAATGTTTGCCCTGATCTTTTTATGGTTTGGGATCTCGGTTCCACTTGTTTTTGTGGGTAGCTATGTCGGATTCAAGAAGCCTGCAATTGAGAATCCTGTGAAAACGAACAAGATCCCCAGGCAGATCCCTGAGCAGGCTTGGTACATGAACCCAGTTTTCTCAGTTTTGATTGGTGGAATACTCCCGTTTGGAGCTGTTTTCATTGAGCTTTTCTTCATCCTCACATCAATCTGGTTGAATCAGTTTTACTACATCTTCGGATTCCTCTTTTTGGTCTTCATCATCCTCATTGTGACTTGTGCTGAAATAACCATTGTGCTCTGCTACTTCCAGTTGTGCAGTGAGGATTACTTGTGGTGGTGGCGATCATATCTTACCTCTGGTTCCTCTGCACTTTACCTCTTTCTTTATGCAACTTTCTACTTCTTCACCAAGCTTGAAATCACAAAGTTGTTATCTGCGATATTTTACTTTGGGTACATGCTTATAGCTTCTTATGCATTTTTTGTGGTGACCGGTACTATCGGATTTTATGCATGCTTTTGGTTCACTAGGCTCATCTACTCCTCAGTCAAAATTGATTAGATATAGCAGTCGGCGGTTTGGACCAATCTACTATACTTCTTAAAGAATGAAGAAAGTTTGTGTAAGGATTTTTGAGATTCAGATACTAGCATGTTCAGATGTAACCTATTCTATACAATTTTGAACTGTGTCGACAGTATTTTTTTTTAAATATTTTAATTGCCTTTGTTGAATTAGGATTCACGTTTCAATACAGAAGATTTTAGGTTGGTTCGACTGCCTTGTCAAACGGCCTTTTATGTGGCAGATGTTATATTACTGGAGCACTTATCTCTATTGAAGTGAAATTTCCGCTATATTTATTTTGAAATACTAATATCACCTTTAAACATGGTCTATTTTACGATTTTTTTAAGAAATTTGTTACTATTAAAATAATTTGATGACTTTATATTGATATAGAAAGTTATTTAAGTTTTTTTCGTTAAAACTATTTAGGTCATAAATGAGTTTCAATATTTTTTTAATAAACCAAATTCAAACTTTTAATTAATTAACATTTTAAATTCAAACTTATTAAATTTGGTTAAATAAATGAGTCAAGATTAACTATTAATTTCTTTTACAAGCTTCGAATTTGGATAAATTTGATTACGTTCCTACTTCCGCGTCGTAAATGCATAAAAAGAATCTTAATTGTTATCAAATTTATCTTTTGTAAATGTTTAGGGTGAATTGGATATAACATAGATAATTTTTGGTTAGTAATAATTGTCTCTGACCCTGACTTATTTAATGTTAATATCATTGCAGATAATTTCTACAAAAATGATTTATAGACACCCATATCTATAGACTCCCATGAGACAGAGAACATACAAGAGAGAGAAAAATCAACATAATAAAACAGACAAAAAAAGTAGTGAAATAAAATATATTAATTATATTATTACTCTAATTGCCTGTTAAAATTGGTAGAGTGAATTCCAAGTTCCAGAATAATCGCTCATTAATATCAGTTTTCTTTACCGTTGTTCTAACCGTTCAAGGGCCCTCATAGTATCAGAAGACTCAGTACAGTGGCCCCCACATACTGTGCTGTGCAGTCTTCTAACTCTCAACGGCTAGTTTCTCTCCTCTTCATCACCATAAATACAACACGCCTAGCAGTCACCATAGCATATCACCACTTCGTGCTTCTGAGAGTAAGAAAGGTAAAATCTTTCACACACCCTTTTCAGTTCTCAAAAAGGAAATGACCATGGCTAGTTCCTCAAGAGCCGTCTCTGCTTCCCTTTTGTTCTTTTTCCTTCTCCTTGGTTTCTCAGCAGCTAAGGAACTATTAGTTGGAGGCAACATTGATGCTTGGAAGATTCCATCTTCTGAACTAGATTCTCTCAATCAATGGGCTGAAAAGTCTCGTTTCAGAGTTGGCGACTATCTTGGTAACTTCCCAAAAACACAACCATTTAGTTAAAAGTTATCTTTATCTGAAAATGATACAGGTTAAAATGTATTGCAATTGCCTGAAAATTTTACCCTTTCTGATACTATTTTCATCTCCATACCATTCATGAGTAACACCTTTGTATTGGCAGTGTGGAAATATGAGAGTGGGAAGGACTCAGTGTTGGAAGTAACAAGGGAGGAATATGGCAATTGCAGCACCTCCAACCCCATCAAAGAGTACAGTGATGGGAACACAAAGGTGAAGCTAGAGCGTCCTGGGCCATTCTACTTCATCAGTGGAGCAAAGGGGCACTGTGAGAAGGGGCAAAAGTTGGTGGTGGTTGTGATTTCTCCAAGGCACACATTTCGTGCAACTTCTCCAGCACCTTCTCCAGCAGAGTTTGATGGTCCAGCTGTTGCTCCTACTAGTAGTGCTACAACGTTTCAAGTTGGTCTTGTCACTGTTGTGGGAGTGTTGGCTATGTATGTGGGTTTTCTCGTGTAAATCAATCACCCCTTCTCATTAGTATGACTTTGGTGGTGACGTTCTTATAATTTGTGGCTAAATTCTTTTGTAGCGAATATATCATTCTTTTCTATAAATTTAAGATGGCTTATTTATTAATTCTTTTATAGCAAATATAAGAGCTTTGCTTCTTTCTATATTGGAAAACTTTCGGCATTCACAACCTGAACTGCGCTGATTTGTTTGATGGAATCTTTTAAGAAGTTGATTTATTGTAATTACTATTATCTTAAATTTTTTACATAGGAAGAAGAAAAGTTAAATTATATTTTTATTTCGTTCTTAAAAAATTCACTTTTTTCTCCACACTTTTGTCACTTCTTGAACCGCAGTGTCCTTTTTTTTGCCTGATATTTAAAACATCCTAATTGATTATTTTTCACATAATTTTACATTCAGAGAAGGTGGAAAATCAATATTTTTGTTTAATTTTACTCTTTGAAAAACTTTTTCATCACTGCCAACAATATATATACCAAGAGAGCTTGTTCATTTAATTTTTTTAGAAGCTCCATTATAGTAAGCATTTGAGAGGATTTATTGGTGTGAACTTTTGGTAATCAATTTTCTCTTAAAGGATCTTAAGAACTTGAAGCATGTCCTATAATCACATCGAATTGGTTCTTGAAATTAGGAACCCATAATAAGCAAGTGGAAATCCTAGAGCCTAAGCATCCAAAATTGAGACATGTACATTGTCGATCTGCAAATCCAACCCCAACAGTACCCATTTGTCTATTGAAAACTTACATTAACCAAAAACTAAAATGTTGGATATTAGAAACATTCAACATGTTTACAGTGAACAGTAATGAGATTTTGTCGCCAAAAAGAGAATGGAAGCCATCCCCAAAAGCATGGAAAAGCAACAACGCTATGGTGAAATTCCCTCTTACGGACACACAGCTCCACCTTGTTCACACACTGGACATAAAATTCAAAAACAATAAAAACAATAAATAACAAAATGGAAATCTGCAAATTGAGACCAAAATACGTATAGTTTTCAAGCAAGTTGCAGGCTTTCACTTAGATTCTATTCAGTTCGAGAAGATTTATGAGCATACAAGAAAAGCATATAAACTTCACACGAAACAACCAACACAATCTAGGTAATTCAGCAGTGAGTAGCTTTGTTCCATGCATTTAAATTGACATTATGACGCACAAACCAACTTGTTCAAGTTTTTCCTAAAGGCCACTACACTTTCAGTCCCATGATTACAACGAAGACAGAGCCATTTCACAATATTTCTAGAAAATATATGACAATTAGCATGTATACTGTTCTTTAATTTCATATTTCCAAATGAATTGTTTGTTACTTGTCAAAAGAAAAACAGCTGATAGGATGAATTGCCAAAATTTTCTTGTATAGCGGATTCACATTTTTATATTTTTTTGCATTGAAGATCACATATCATTGAATGAAGATTTAAATAAAAATCACAAATTATATATTCAAACTTTTTAGTCTAAACCCTAAACCAATTGTGCTCAAAATTTTCATTAACTCATAAGACACTCTATTGCCTTCTGCACAATGAGCTCCAACAGGAGGGCTCAAGACAGAAATACTTGGGTGAGTTGCTAGAGTGAAAAGCACTCAACACGCCATATATATTCAAGAGACAATTATTAAGAATAATAAAGAGAAGTTGATATAATTCCCTAACTGATGCATGAATCTGAAGAAACACTTATCCTAGAGTTTAAGTGCTAATTACAGGTCCATTTCCAACACTCCTCAAGCCAGATGAGCATATAAGTTTAATGCTACAAGCACGGAACAAATATATTGAATTTGTGGACACTTAGATGTTGTAAAGATGTGTCCATTACGCACTGCCGCAAACCAGCGGCCTTGTCAGAATTGTTGATTTGTTTTGCCGCAGGATGTATAGCCAGTTTTTCTCCAAAATTTTAGGATTTTGTGTCAAACAGGGAGGGGCTTTAGATGGAGCTCTCGTTGGAGTGAACAACGGCTGTGGACGGCGATAATGTCCCCAGGCCCTATGAATTACAGATGTGGACTTTAGATGCCTAATGGTTATATATATAGGATACGGAGACCCTATTCATATATAGTTACTAGTTAGCATGACAAAAATCCCAATTGAGAAATAAGATTTTACACAATTCACATGGTAGAAACAAATTTGCTAGGTCTTACAGTTTCTAATAATAATGATCCCACAATAGTGTACTAAGAAACATATTAATACTTAAAACACTAGTTAAGTCCCAGGATGCAAGCCTAACAAAAAAAGTATCAAGCCTTGCAATATTTATAATACACTTCCGTCTTTTTTTTTTTACTTTTTTATGATAGCATTGTCTAGGACATGCTTAGCCAATAAAAGGTTTAGGGATGTTGGCCACATGCTGAACACGTATCCAATAAGTGATGTTTAAAAAGTGTTGAACATGCTGACCTACAAAGGTGTGGGTACTTCCTAGATCAAACCCGATCAATCTAATACAAAATTGAAAATGGGGATCTCTCCTGGTGGCCAGATGATGTGGAGAAGTAAAAGATAGAGAAGAGCGGATCCAACCCACTCTAATACCAAGTTGAAGATTGAACATTTTGATGAATTGCTTGAGTGAAAAAGTACTCAGCAAGACATAAAGAGCAGTAAATACAATTCTCCAACTAATGCATGAATCTGAACAATCATGTATCCTAGAATTTAAATGCCAGATATAATACTGCTTTCAACAAGGAGGAATGGAGAACCTGGAGGGATCAATTCACTGACCCAATTCACTTCAAAACATGCTAGAGGATTGAGTCTCTTCTCATATAATACCAAAGAAGTATTCCCTCTTCAGTCATATATCAACCCCAAATTGTGGTGTGTTGTTGTAAATTGTAGATTAATAGGATAAAATATATTCTCAATATCTTCATAGTAATTATGAAAATAAATATCTTTAGAATCTTCCTATTCATTTCGGCATATTTTTATTTCCTTTTTAAAAGTTTTGGTTATTACAAATAGGGATTGAGAATGTAATTGGTGTGATTGATATCAATAAAATAATTCTTTATTTTCTTACAAGGTTCAAGTTGGTATCAAAGCCTATCCTAGCGAGGTTTGTTGGGCCTATCGTGTCACCCACAAATATCTAGTCTGATGCTCAAGATGTCCATTCCTCAAGGAAAAGTGTAGAAATTTAAAAACTTATCATGTGTCACTAACAAGGCTCTAAAATTACTCTAATTTTTAAAACTATCCTAATAGTACAACAAAAAGTGTACTCCAGTAGTACAGAAGATTTTGACACATCATAATGGTGTCAATGAAGGTGTCATAAGGACACTAACAAAACACCCTATTGTGTTAACAAAGCCCTAGCGGCTGAAATGAACTTTATTTTCAAAGTATGGATTCAAAAGTGAACCAATACCAGAGAGGATAGGCTTGAAAATCTTTGCAAGGAGGGTGAAGAACACCTTCAACACAAAGAAGAAGACATTTTTTAAATCTCCAAAAGGGACAGTGTCGATAGCCATCAACACTGAATAAAAAACGAAACAACCCAGGATAGTTGGCAACATTCTGAGTTGCCACCTATAACCAATCAAAACACATTGCTCATAGCAACTGTTAGTATCGATAGTAGAGCAACAGGAACGAGAATAAACTGAGGAGTGTTCCAAACTGGCATTTATGCAAAAAGCCATGGCCCACAGTAATTCAACTTGGCCACAGGCAACTTCGCTATCATCAATCACATGATTAGTCATGTTTTCCTTGAGTTGATGAAAAGATATAACTTGAACTACGTAAAAAAATCTAGTGACTTAAAACAAGATAGAGTGTCTCAAAATGTTGATGACTATGATGCTCTCCTTTTTGGAGATATGAAAGATGTCTTTCCTGGGTTGAAGGTGTTTTTCACCCTCCACACAAAGATTTGCAAGGCTATCTCCTCTAGTATTAGTTCAGTCTAAATGAGTACTTAATAAATTAAAGTTTATTTTAACCACTAGGGCTTTGTTAACACCAATAGGGTGTTTTTTTAAGTGTCCTTATGACAATTTTGTTAACACCATTAGGATGTTTAAAAAAATTCTAGACTAGAGTACATTTTTTGTTCTACTACAAGGGTAGATTTAAAAATAACTATTAAAGTGATTTTAGTGCCTTGTAGTTGTCCTAAACATGACAAGTTCTTAAATTTACACATTCTATAAGTAAATATATATATATATATATATACACTCAAAATATTTTTATTTCCTTTTTTAAAGGTTTTGGTTATTGCAAATAGAGATAGTGAGAATGCAATTCATGTGATTGATATCAATAAAATAATTCTTTATTTTCTTAAATAGTTCAAGTAAGCATCAAAGCTTATCCTAACAAGGTTTGTGGACTTATCATGCCGCTCGTTACGAGGTCGTTATCCGACCACCCTCTAATATCTAGTCCCACACTCTAAATGTCTAGTCTCTCAAAAAGAAAAATGTAGGAATTTAAAACCTTGTCATCTTTAGGACAATGACAAAGCACAAAATCAATCTAATAGTGATTTTTAAAACTACCCTAATGGGTAGAACAAAAAGTGTACTCTAGTATTACAGATTTTTTTTGAAACACTCAAATGGTGTCAACAGAAGTGTCATAAGGACACTAACAAAACACTCTATTGGTGTTAATAAAGCCCCAGTGGCTGAAATAAACTTAATTTTAAAAGTACTGAATTTGAGTGAACTAACGCCAGAGGATATAGCCTTGCAAATAAATCTTTGCAATGAGGGTGAAAAACATCTTTAACACAAAGAAGAAGACATTTTCTATATCTCCAAAATGGAGTGTCAATAGCCATCAACATTTCAAATAAAAGATAAAATACCCTAGGATAGCTAGCGGCATTCAAAGTTGCCATCCTATGAGCAATCAAAACATAGTGTTCTTGGGAGGCATTGAAGCTACAACCCACAGTAATTCAACTTGGTGACAAGCAACATTAATCATGTGGTTAGTCATGTTTCCCTTGAGTTGATGAAAATATAACTCTGAACTATGTAAGAAAATCTAGTGTGACCTGAAGAAGCAAAAAACAAGATAAAGTATCTTGCTCTAGTGTAGAAGCTGAATTTCGAGCCCTTACTCAAGGTGTGTGTGAAATACTATGCAATTGTATTATGATAACAAGTCAACCATGAGCATTGCTCATAATCTAGTCCAACATGATAGGACCAAACATGTTGAAATTGACACACACTTCATCAAAGATAATCTTGACAGAGGCCCAGTGATTTTCACTGAAGGACCTTTCAAGAAAATTCCAGAATCTTGTTGACAAGTTGGGAATGATTGATATTCATTTACCAACTTGAGAAGTGTTGTAAAGAGCAGATTATTAGGATAAAAATATTCTCAATATCTCCATTGCAATTTGGGGAAAAAATTATCTTCATAATCTTCCTTTTCATCTCAGCATATTTTTATTTTCTTTTTTAAAAGTTTTGGTTATTACAAATAAAGATGATGAGAATGTAATTGGTGTGATTGATATCAATAAAATAATTCATTATTTTCTTACATGGTTCAAGTTATATGTTTTCATCAATTCAAGGGAAACATGACTAACTACGTCATTGATGATATCATTGCTCCTTGTTGTAAAAAAAGATGTAAGATGTTTGTGGAAATATGATTACTCTTTGACATATAAGAGGCAGTGTGATCTACAAGTTGTCATGCTCTTCCATTGTTGTTGACCACAAGTCCTAAGCTCCTACAGTATTATCTAAGTTGGTATGCTGCAATGAATTCCATTTCTAATACTAATGTTTGAACTATAGAGCATATCTAAATGAGATTACACGTGTTTCATGTGCAATACCGTAAAGCTGCAGGTAAAATTGAATCACATAACACAATTAACAAGTTCTCCAACAACTCTCATAACTGCAATGACTTCAATATTGATACTACCAAATTTTTATTAAATAGAAAAGGCTAACAGATGACAACTTACAGTTACACTAAATTGATAGGCAGTAGGTGTTGAAAATAAGGTGATGATGAAAGACAAACTTTCAATGAAAACTATTAAATAAAAATAATCTGTACAAAGTAGTAAAAAAATGTATTTAGTCGCTCCAATCATCAAATGTGCTATAATTTCCTAGCTGGGGGCTGGCATATACCTACTAGGCGTATCAAGATATTTGCAAAGATCCCCAAAAACTGTTTGTTTGTTCAGAGTTCATTCCAATGCTGATAAGAGAAAATTCCTAAATTTATAGATCAAATTCTAAGCATTTACTGTAACAAAAGACATATCATCTGTGTTGGTTACATTAAATTCACATACAAAAAAAAAGAAGCAAACAAGAACATTATGAGTAACTCTACCAAATTTCTGGAAAATCAGGATATGGGCTGTTTGTCGTCGTCATCCTCTGACATGTCAACTTGTAGCGGTCCCTTAATACCGCTACTGTTATCACCAAGAAGCTCCCGGGCTGCTTTCTCCAAAAAATCCTTGGCAGCTGCTTTAACAGATTGTTTATCAGAAGACTGATATTTCCTCTTTTGACCTGCTCTACCCGGAAGGTTTGTCTTTGTTCTATCCCCTCTACTTATGTTCCTCATATTTTCCCTCTGCTCTGCACAAAATAAACCACTTCTCTTTACATACACTAGATTAAATTGGAAGAGACACAATAGATAACCCTTGAAAGGAATAAAATAAGAACAAAACTTGGAAGCAATTCCTTAGATGCTTTCAGCATTGTTTTCCCGCCTACACTTGGAATTTTACATCGAATGCAAACCTTATTAAGGTAAGGCAAGAAGAAACTCTAAATTTGACCACAAATCAACATCAAAAGCATCTCAAGAACAGCATCTAAGTTTTAGTCCATAAATCAAATTTACCACTCACCAGAAGTTAGGTCAGGCAGAGAGTGTTCTATGAAGCGTGTAGCCGCTTGATAATTCAAGGTAGTGGAAGGTCGCAGTGGAGCTTCACAAACAAAACCAAAAATCACTCCAATGCAAATAATTCACACTTGAAAAAACACATCTCCAAATACCCATCACGTTAATTTTCAACAAGGTCATTCAACAAATGCATAAAGCTAAACACATTTTTGAGAAAAGAAAGAAAAATGTACCTTTACTCAAATCAACCAAACGTTCCAGTTTGTCCTCGTACAAGTGTATCCTGTCCTGCGAAGACGAAAAAAAAAACACACTCGTTAGCAATTGTTAAGGTTAAAAAAAAGACAGAATTGTCAGAAACTCACGAGCTCAGATTTGATGGGATGATCATCTGGGTGAACCCCAGTACACCTCAAATTCACTGGAGAGAATGAAAACAGAAGAAAGAGAAAATCAAGGTGGAATCAATCTCGAAATAGCAGCATTCATGATAAAAAAAAATGCGTTTTTTGGATTACATGCGAGAAGGGTAGAGGTGATTTTAGCGAGGATGAACAGAGCATGAGCGCGTTGAAGAGGGGGCATTTGGGAGAGGAATTGAGGGTCGGAGAGAGACAAAAAGTCGTTAAAATGCGTTCGGAGTAGTTGGAGATTGGAGAGAGTGGTGTTGGCTGCATCCATAACTGCCTCAGGAACTGCACCGCTCTCACTTACTTTCACCATTTTGAAATTCAGAGGTTGGAGCAGAGAGAGAGGATGCTAGCTACCACCACTGTCACACACAGAGAGAGAGAGAGAGAACACAAGTATAATAAGGTAGGGTTTGGTTTTTATTTTCACAATGTTTTATGCTACAAAATAGAAGAAAACAGAGAAGAGATGTTGTTGGGTTGGCGACTGCACCTAGCAGCTGCTCCTTAGTCTTTTACACCTAATCAGGATCAAAGTGTTTGGTTTAGTCTAAAACAAGAAAATTAAATATAAAATAAGATAAAATGAAAGTGATTTAAATTTGAAATAAGAGTGTCATAATCTTCAAATTGTATATTATAATTTTTTTATAATATAAAAATAAGTTATGTTCAACTTACGAGGTTTTTTCTATTTAACATACAATATTTCTGAAAAAATTATATAAACTAATATAATCAAAATTTAGAAGATCAAATTCAATTATATTCAATATTATATTCAAACTAATTTATATCAAATAACACTCTCATTTTATC
>Ga0123341_1001825_pt1 | contig 16709 bp, 8 predicted proteins | sample Turbeapinknodule_FD_89959 | JGI IMG/M metagenome (GOLD analysis project Ga0123341, IMG submission 89959) | Root nodule microbial communities of legume samples collected from Mexico - Turtle bean Mexico pink nodule | ecosystem: Host-associated > Plants > Roots > Nodule | place: Mexico: Nepantla...
GTGAAAACTAAGAAGCATCACCACTGAAAGAATGTGCTAAAAGGACAATTCATACCATAGAATCTAGCATAAACTCATGCAAAAATAATATCATCAGAACAGGACAAAGAAACAACTAAAACTAAATCTCATTGATTAATTTACTTTTGTTAAGTTTCATACCTTCAGAAAATAGCCATTGCCATCTTTCCTTTGCAGTAAGTCATTTGCAAACCCTATCTTCTCTGCAAAGTAATGGATAAAAAGTACAATTTTGATATGAAGAACAAATGACAAAATAAATAAAACTAGAAATAGTCAATTGATTATATATAGGAAAAAAATGTTTTATTTTTCATGTGTTATACCACCTTAGCATAGCATATGATTGGAAGTGTTCGTGGACAACAAATTTTATTGTTCACTTAATGCCACAGGAACTATGTTTCTAGATTTTGAATGTCCCTTATTGGAACTATAAAATGGCAAAGACAACAATATCATAATATTTGAAAAGAAGCAAACTAGTTGATCCAAAGCATACAATGACAAACTAACAATAAGATTAAGCAAATAAAAAAAATGAAATTCTAGGGTTTAATCAAATAGAAACTCTATTAATCAATAACAAAAACAAATATTAGAAGCAAAAACTAACAGGTCCTTATAATATATATGAAGGCTTACCTCCTGCAAGAACTTTATAATCAGAATTTTCGTCACTGGAACTATCATCCACGAGAAAATTCTCAACAATATCTTCTTTTGCATAATCCTTAGCTTCTTTTGTCAACTGCAAGATACAGGCAAAAGCCAATTTTTCCATCAAATGATAAAACAAGAAAAAACCGTAATTTAAAAATGCCCAAGAAACAATAATATTTTATTTCAGCTCAAAAAGTTTGGAAAGTCATTAAAACAAATAGGCAAATTTGAGAAATTTGAAACATCATCCATTCATTAATATCTAATATTTAATACAATTTTCACCATGCATTTTAAAATGGTACAATGCAAAAATAAACTACTTAAAAAATTATCATTGGGGAGCAATTTGTCTGCAGAAACTTCAGTCCAAAAGAAGCTTGGTGGTGAATCTATAGTTAATAAAAAAGGGAAAACCACATTTGATGTCTAATTTTAACATTCCTAAAATCTTATGAAAGTTAAAAGAACATCTTAATTTCAAATCGATTACAAATGTCCACCACTTAGAGTCTATGTACACAATAACAATTCTTCAAGTAAAAACATGAAAATTGTGATGCCATTATTATACCATTACATTACATTCAGATCATGTATATCACTTCAAGTATATAAGCAAGCTGACAGATGCAGGTTGTATTTAACAAAGAAATATCAGTTCAAAGCCATTTACACAGCTTTGGATACCAAGTAGAAATTAGCATAATTTTATATTAAAAAGAATATTTAAAAGTTTTTAGCTTTCTTACCTCATTTTAAAATAAATAACTGCAGGGAGAAGAGCACAAATTTGGAAAATAGCAGCTTAGTTACCTTGAAAGAAAGAGAGTTGGGTGAGAAAGTAAGGCCTTAGAAAAGAGGTGAATAGGAAAAGTTGGAGTGCAGAGAAACTATATTGTGAGCATGAGCATCCACTAGTTCCACTTCCTCCACTGTTTTTCTCAACTCACTTATATCCATTATCTGTAAATGACATTCATTCCAAGCAAATAAAGAATGAAACACCAACCATCCATTTTTAAAGTTACTAGTCTCTTTGGTTTTTCAAGTCAGTTTTTACTTCAGTTTGTTTTAGCTATCACCTCTTGGCCAAGATGAATTAGCTGATAATGTTGAGCAATAATCTGACTAGAACCTGGAAGTGAAAATAAGCTGCTCTCAGTAAATTTCAATTCCAATCACATATTACTAATTTCAAGTTTGAAAAAAGTATCGTAGCCTGACAGCATTTGCTCTGAATACTTATCATATAAGAACACCACAAGAGGAAAGTATGAAAAAGAAGCTTACATGCCAATATATCCAAACGGCAACTTTATGAGGCATCAACCAAAAGAAAATTGCATGATCTAACTCTGGGGATGATCTCAGTTTTTTGGCTTTCAGAGTGGCAGTAAAATAGTTTCCATGCTTAGGATGATGAACTGAAATTGATATTGTAAGATTCTCGCCAGGATCACTTGCTTTGATATTCCAACTTCCATGCATGATTATTAATAAACTTATTGTGATTATCTTAAAAATTAAACATGTATTTGAGGTAAACCATGCTATCTATAAAACATTGTAGTAGACATAGGAAAAGTTCATTTATTAGTCCAGCAGAGTCTTCATTACCATCATTTCGATCCAGTTTCATTTTCCCTATCATAGTGAACAGTGGTATATTTACTGTCTATATTCTGAGAATGACAGTATTATATTTGCAACCTGTAGAAAGAGACAAAAAACAGATAGAAGAGATGCCGAAACCGTGTTCTCTGTTCTTATAGACTAATCCAATAAATATAGGGGATAATTTTCCTATTTACATGATATTCCTATAATTACATAGACCCTAATTAAATAAGGAAAACAAATCATAACATATAAAAAAATAATAAATAATAAGAAATCTTCTATTCTAAGATGCTAAAAAAAATATTTTAAGCTATAAAAATGATATCAAATATTTGATATATTTTAACACTCGAAATTTAAATATCCACAGAATAGTCATACACTTCAATTTTATACATTAAACAAATAGGTGTACACAATTACAATGGCAATCAAACAATAGATTTAAAAGAGAATGTTATCTTGAACTCATCTCGTGCAAGCCGACAGTTGTTGCGACGATTGAGATCGTTGCGAGGAGGCGTCCTTCAAGTTGGCCATAATGGAGTTGAAAGCAGCAGGAATTGAACTGAAATCAAAATCAAGGAGCTTGACCATCAGACATATCATCCTTCTTTGGCAGGTTTCGTTCGGAAGTGACACTGGCAGAGATCATTTTGGATGATGCATCAGTTGTTTTTTTACTCAACACGATAACATATGAGATGTGTCATGATTTTGGAAATGACTATGGGGTTAATGTCATGATCTCCTTAAACCCCTAATAGACATCATGATGATGTGAAGACAGAGATCAGCACATACTGCTTAACACATTAGGGAGTAACCAAGAGGTCAAAAGTAGCGTGGTACCTAGCTTGTGGAAGTATGATCATGTCAGAAATGAAATTGAGAAACATTATATTCATAAATCTTTACCCACTTGGATATCAATTGCCTATAACACCTATTTCAACAACCCTTGGACAATCATTGCCTTTTTTGCTGCATTTCTTGGTCTTGCCCTCACTTTTATCCAAACTTGGTGCGTCATTCACTAACCAAAGTAGCTACCCACTACACACTAAAAACACTACACTTCATATTTTCTACATCTTACCTAACATCACTTGTACTCGATTCACATTCAAAATTTTCAAAACTACCATTCGCTTCATATTTTGTTTTCTTAAATCCTTTACTTCTTCATATAAAGACTTTAAAGAGGTTTTTTTAAAGATTTTGATAGAAGAATGAAAGAAATACTTCTTTGATGGAGATATCCAAAATTCCCTTCGTATTGAACTGACCAACCTTTGAAATTTAATTCGTGGTCATACCATTCAATAGATGCTGCTGATCGGTTTATAATCGAAGTTTTCGATCACTTCACACACCAGATTCCCACTTGCGCTTTGTTATGACTGTACACGTCAAAAAAACCTCAAAGATTTTATTGGTATGTGCTTGTTTCACTTGTTTTTTTATAGCAGATATTTTAACTTTGCTAAATGTTTTATTGACTTTCAGGTTTGAAGGCGGCTATCAATCCGAGAGCACGGTCTTACTTTACCAAGTTTCTGAATAAAATAAGTGATGTCACTCCTCGGCATGAAGTTGTCAATCCTGCACTTGAAGTAGAAGTTGAACCCATCTCTCGTGATGAAGGGAGTGGAGCTGTGAATGAGGATCGTGCTAAAGTCCTTCAAAGAAAAACAAGAAAAGAGATCGAAGTTGCAAGAGATCTCATTCTTCTTCTCGGCAAAGGAGAATCATCACAACTTTTTTTAATCCATATTTACTGCAACTACCAAATTTTCAAAATTTGTTCAAACTTCTGTCAATGAATCATCATATAATATGTTGCAAGCGATTGATGCAGCATCAGTTGCCTTAAAGCACTTCAACTTTTACACTTCATCCCAAAAAAAAATTATTTTCTTACAATAGTAGAAGAAGTTTCTTTTACTATTTCGATATCTAGTTGCGCTAAGAATGCAAAGGAGAGATGTGTGAACACGGTTATTCGTATAAAAAATCTCATAATTGCTGTTTGGGAAGTGTTGCTATACTAACGTAAATTTTCCATAAACACTTACTACAAGAAAAAATAAATAAAAAATAACCATTTTTAAAAATTAAAATTAATTTTCAAATAAATTAAAAAAAATCTTAAAGAAACTAATGGGAGAAAGTTTTAAAAATAATAACTTCTGACTTATTCAATTCACTAATCAATACACAATATAATTTGACAAATCTCAAATATAAACTTAACTCTCAATAATTAATGATAATCACACATTTGACTATAATATTCCTTCAACCAAAATGATTTGTTGTTCTTAAGATGTACAAATATTAAAAGATGTAATTGCAAAACAAATAAAGAATGACAAAATAACTAATAAATCAGTATACTCAACTGCTCAAGAGAATGGCCAGTGGATCTACAGCATAAATCAATTTAGTTTGTATGAAGGAAGAGACTCAAGAGAATACTGAATGAAATTATGAATTTATGCTGATTAGTAATTGATGGAAATGATTGATGAAAAAAAATAATAACTTATATTTGTTTTTATGAAGTTTTCTTTTACATTATATTAACATGTATCTTTGAGATAACCGTTGTAAAAGAAGACAATACAGTTTAGAAAAATTGATGTTCACATTTTCTTAAACTCTTCTCCTAACCGCAGTTTGGAAGCAGCATGAGACCCAACGATATGATTTGGGGAGCGTATCACATTTGATAAGGCATTTTTGAGCTGCTCCAACCTCGTTTCTTCCAACCTCGCTTTTTAGTGTTATTAGTTAGAGATTCGTCAAGTGTTCTTAACCGTTAGGGTCTGATGTTACCTTTAATTTATTGTGTTTGTTGAAAATCTAGAATATAAAAAGATACATTTTGGAAAAGCAAATTTGAAATAGATTTTTATATTTTGAAAATAAAATTTTAAAATAGAATTGCAAAATCAAAATTTTATTTTTGAAAAACAATTTTAGAATTAAAAATATATATTTCGGAAAATAAAATCTGATAATGTATTAGGAAAACATTCCAAAATTCCGAAAAGTGTTCCATAAATTTAAATCTAGAAACTGGGGAAAAAAAATCATATAAACATTGGGTGCATGTCACCATTTATAGGGTGTTGGTAGTAATTGTCTTGTTTGTCTTGGAAATCAATGAGGTTTCCTTTTACTATTTTCTTTATGGGTATTTCTTTCTTCACTCCTACATTTTTCTTCTTGCACCCTTACATTTTACGCAATCCCTGAATTATCCTTGATAATTTTTTTGGATGATTTTGGAATAAAGGTTTTGTAAACAAAAGGTATTTCTGGAATATGAATTTCGTAAGCAAGATGTGTTTACAAAATAAGAAATCTGTAAGACAAAAATCATTCCGAAATATTCTTGCAGGAACACATTTTTTTTAATTTCCAAAATGATAAATCTGAAAGAAGTAATTTTTTAATTTCCAAATTGATATTTTCTGAAAATTATGGGGTGCAGGAGGTCATTTGATAGGGTAGCAGGGAGAAACAACCTTTCTTCATTCTTCATGTTATATCTCTTTATTGCTTCTTAATGCACTTCCAACTTAATTATATATTGAAAAACATTTATGTGTAAAATATAAACAATTTTATAAGAATAAGAATGTCAATTCATAAGAAGATAAAAAAAATTAAGGAGTTAGATGACGATATGCACTAAATGTCATTTAATGTTAATGTTTGATTATAGTATAAATTATACAACCTAAAGACCCTTTTTCACCTTTTATTAGACTAGTATCATAAGCATGAATACAAAAATAAGCATCTAAAGCAGCAAATTCAGAGTTCCTTTAGAATATTAGTTTCATTCCATGATACAAGCTCATAGTACAATGTCATTTACAAATTATGCGAGTTTGGAAGATGTATAACATTTTGCAAACTTCCCTGCATTATTTCTCATTAATGTTCCCATTTGCAAGAGTAATTAATTAAGTAATAAAAGAGATTACATCTCAGCAACCAATTTTTCCTTTTGAACTCGAGATTCAGCAAGGTTTCCATTAGTCCACTTCTTCAGCATCTCTAATGCAGCCTTGGGCTGGTCCATTGGAACCATGTGACCCGCATCATGGACCTGTTTTAGTTACACAAAATTTTGAACTGAATAAACATTTTCACTGACCAGGCGCAAAGTCAAAAGGGACTTTGATAAATAAATGGCTATTGATAGTTTTCATAGTGCATAGTTGATAAGTTCATGTGGGTGAATAGAGCAAAGAAGACCTTAAGGAAACTCAGAGGTCCATAGCTCTTCAATAATCCGGCTTCTGACCCATCAACAACAAAAGGAACTTCAAGTGAGGTTGTAAATTCTTTCTTACCAGACCATTCCAGGGCGTGAACCCATCTTGAATTACCTACTCATTGCCAAGAAAATGTCCATCAATCCATTCATTGCAAAGTTCATCAATTCTTTGCCTTGACAAGAGTAAATACGTACCAAGCCAGTTGCAGATTAGATCATATTCCCCAGCATAAATAAGCAAATTGATTCCATCCTCCAGAAGGGCAGGAATACCAACTTCAAGATTCCTCATCCAATCCACCAACAAGGCCATATAAACTTCAGTGCTACAAGAAACAAAATGAATTTTCCCAACCCCTAGTGAGTCCCGAACAGATTTTTGGTTCAGGAACTTCTCCATGTTTGAAAAATCATAGCAAAGGCTCCCCTCACACTTTTTTCTGATATCATAGTACTGCAGCATAAGTATATTTAGTTGCTGGTAACAGTTATGAATATACCAATACATAGCTTCAAGATCGAAATGACCATAAATATTAGGAAGAGTTTCTTTCTCACATGTTAGTAGCATAAATGTTTTTTTTTAACATATTTTACGAAATTCCTCAACTAAGAAACAATTAAGTTGTTATGCAAAAGATTTTTTTGCTTGGAAAATGGTTAATTATCTACTTGCCTACTTGTAGAGAGGGGAATGAATCAATTTAACTAAAGGTGACGAAGTCAGCTGTCAACCACTCCAGAAAAGTTTGTTTACTCACATTTGTGTCTCCGGCATGTAACATGATGTTACTGAATATGAGATTACAAGCTACATATGCAGCCACGCAGGAAGTTTTTCCATTTGTGCCTGAAAGGATTAAAACAAATATTAAGAGGGTAACAGGCAAACCCAGGCTCCAAACAAGTGAAAGCACTGGTTTTCAATGAAAATCAGGCAGTGATCTTGACTTTTACTTCCTGTGAGAATTATCACTTGATCACGACAATAAATACAAAATTTATGTGATCGCTAGAAATCAACAAACTTGTAATCTTACTATAAACCGTGGATTTCATTAGGCTTCCAAATAATTCAGAAATAGGAAATTGTAATAGTAAACTTTATGATGATTATATATTAAAAAATAATATCTTGTGTACATGGCATACACACGTGTATATGTGTATGGGGTTTAATGCATAATATAGCAAATAGTCGGAAAAATAGGACTTTCTAACTAATAGACCACCCAATTTATATATTGAAGAACTATATCAGATACTTTTTATAAAAAAAATACTGCTCCTACTTTATACCAATAATCATAGTAACTGCCCCAAACTCTCAGTTCCTATCATTACCCCCGCAGAAAAATCAGTGATACTAAGGTTCTTCTATCCATTCAATAGAAATGTTGTCAACTCCTCTCTCCCCAGTCTTAGGGTACTAAATGAGGAAATATGCTTCCCTACCAAAATCACAATAATTTACCCAATTTTTATAGTTTAGACTGTCTAATAAAGGTTATCAATGGATATAAATCCAGGTCTTGTAGATGGAGCAAAAGGCCAACTCACGAACAAACCTTAATTGGAACTTTTAAAAAAAAAGTGATATTCTGTTCATTATTTCAAATACGGTTTAATACTGGAAATGATTTGTTGGAGCTTAAAAAATCAATCAAACAAATTCAAACATTTGGTAGTTGGACTCTTCAACCCATCATAGTCCTCACTCATTACATAAATTCGAACGTGACAAGAAATGTAACATTTGTTAAAAAGTAAAAAGCCAAAATGTATATTACCACATAGCTTTATTGCCAATTCACAGGCTGGAACCAGTACTTTGTTGAGGCGGTTCCGTGTAGCCTTCTTAATGATTCCCATTTCCAATGCATAATCTGGGTAGGCTTTATACTGAATTGCAGGGTTAGTAAGTCCATTACCAATGGCAAATCCCTGTTCAAACAATAATAGTAAGATAAGAAATTATTCTTTCCCTTCAATTAAATTCTGTCACAGAGGAAGTTAGACCGGTTTATCGCGTGATGTAACAAACCTTCAGGTTTATATGAATTCCTTCTTTAGCTTTGTTGCCTCGATGGATGCGTGTTGCGAAAGCAGGAATATAGTGTCCAGCATAAGATTCACCTGTAATAAAGAAATCATTTTTTGCATATTGAGGATGCTCTGCAAAGAAGGCCTGAAGGAAAAAGAAAATAACTGTCAATACGTTTTTAAGTGTAAAATTAGTTTTGCTATGTCTCTACATATATATCACTCTTACTGCCCTGTATTGTGATACACACACATACGTGTGTAGATATGAACCTGCTCTAAATTTTAGGCATGGCATCCAAAATTCTTTGATTACCTTGGCAATATTTCCTTAAATTTCTTCTCTCCAACTAAATTTGTTTCTTGTGTTAACTATGATGTGTAAAATCAAATTTTAGCATTTGGGAAACTAGGAAACTTATCACAAAATACAAACGAAAGATGTAGTAAGTCAAGAAACTGATAGAGGCAGCCTTGACCAACAAGGCTTCCAAAACTCACTTTCTCAGACAGCAACTTCAAAGAAATCCTTATGGGACTAATGTAAGGAAGAAATCTTGATATAAAGACATTTAGAAATAAAACCTCCATAATGATATTTTGCTCATTGATAAGGTCGACATTGAGGCACACGTGGTAAATCATTTCCCACAGACTTTCTCTACATCAAACATATGCTCTAACGTACTTTATATCACTAATTTATTCCTTTGTTATTGATAGACATGCATAATCATATTCTTATAGAGCGGCCTACTTTGATTGAAGTTAAACCAACTGTTTTCAACCTCTCCTCTGATAGTGCTCCTGGTTCATATAGTTTTTCTAGTGTTTTTTATCAAACTTTTGGGATATCATTCAACATGATCTACTCAATTATGTTTTGGGTTATCAAGAGGGTGGACAGGAATTGAGATCAATAACACAAATAAATGAAGCTTACACGGCTAAGCTTTGTTGTGAATTCATCGAGAGAGATAAGGACTGGTCTAAAATTCTTGCTGCTTTTTGAAACATGATTCTGTGGTAAATTTTGTTATTTCTTCTATATGGGAATGTATAATGAAAATTTATTCTCAAATAAAGGAAAACAACGTTAGGCAGCTTGGTAATGACAGATTGATTAATTTTTGGTCTAACCCAGATTCTGTTGCAAGCATGATGAGTATTGACAGAAGTATACATAATATGCTGATGACAATTGGGTATATCAAGTGTATATTTTAAAATAAGAGAAGGAAGTGTAATTTTAGTATCTATTAATGAAAGGGAATATAGTTTACTCAAATAATAAGTTGCAGGAAATAAGTGAACATAATACGAAAACAATGTAACTAATATTCATATTTCACAACAAACACAAGTACCTGAATAAAGTCATACAGGTCATTGCTGACACCATCTTCATTGTGACGAATGTCGCGCAAATCAGTACTGTAGCTAAAGCCAGTTCCAGTTGGTTGGTCAACATACAAAAGGTTTGATGCCTACAAGATTAGGAACAAATTTTACTTCCCATAAATAATTTTCACATGAAACATACATTTCAGAAGCAGTTTAGGTTATGACAATTAGGTGTCATGTTTACTTTTATCCTCGTCAAGAAATTAGCAGTGAAGACAACCCTCCATGTGAAAACATATTGAAAACCCATATTTTCTTGTACATAATAAATTTAATCTAAAACATAAGCAAATTAAATTGGTTTGCTTCAGTATGACAGTTGAATCCCGTCTCATGCCTGCTTTTCAAGAAGATGTGAAGCATCTTAATAGATCATAATGTACACAATAGAAAACCTTAACAATTAGTAAGTAGTCACTTAAAACACAGAGCCCCCATTATGACACTAACATGACATCAAATAACAACATATCAATGAGTGATTTCAATAACAAACTTGAAGTTATTTTATCAAGAGATATCATTGTTCCTTAATGACAACTCTATCACAATAATGATTCACTATTTTAATAAAACATAGTAGATCAGGTCAAAATGTTTCAAAACACTAAACCCGTTAAAATACAATAAATACACGCTGTTTCCAAGTATTGACAAGGTACATTTATTGCGCATTTATTACCTCACCCAAATTCCTTGTTGACTTGAGAGTCAAGGTGTCTTTGCAGGCACCTTCCCTTCTTTTGGACAAGGAGAGAAGAAGAATATTCCAAGTAATCAAGTGAGGATATTGGCAGAAGAATTCAGAAAGGAAAGAAAAGTTTGGTCTTGTGGGGTCTATTCGGTCTTAGCAAGAACAATTACAAGTATAAATAGTTACAAAATATATTAATTTAAATTTGATTCCTAGATCAATTGAGATTCCTAAATTTGATCATAGAGTCATTCTATGAGGTCTTAATTTAACCTTATGTGTCACGTCACTTTTAAGACCTTTTTGTCATTTTTACTCTAACGGAAGAATCTTATAATAGTCACATTAATTAATGTCTTATTAGGTTGTTGATAGTTTTCAAGATAGAAAATATTATTTTTAGTCTTATAACCCAGTGTCTTAAATTTTATGTTATGTCAGCATACTCTGATAGGAAGATCTTAAACTTATGACCCTGCAATGGAGATGGCATGGCCTAAGGCGAGGGCAGCTGTGTGGAAAGTTGATCCCTCATGAAGCAACATGAATTCATTCAAAATTAGATTTTAGATTGCTTACATTACTTGCATACACACACGCATATATAACATTGATAAAGTGAATGGCATATACCTTGTCCCAGCCATACTCGTTCCAAACAAGAGACAAGTCATCAGCAATTTTGAAAGGACCATTTTCATAAAACAAAGCCAATTCACTGCTACACCCAGGTCCTCCTGTCAACCAAATAACGACAGGATCCTCCTTTGTATTGCGCGATTCGAAGAAGAAGTAGAACATCCTGCAGAACCAACCAAATGCCAGAAACAACTGACATAAATATACTTTTCATTGAAATCTACAATTTACCACATTATTACAGCTCATGAAACAACCGGATAATATGCACAATAAATTTTTAGATGTACAAGGTTACGAAAACTAGTTGGAATTTACAAAACTCATGCAATTATAATTGTCCTTAAGTTGAAAACTTCATATATAATTTTGCAATTTAATATACAATTTGACCCTAAAAGTAGCAACATGTGTTGCTTTGACCCTAGTAAGTGTGCATCTATCCATAATAATCTTCGAAAGTGTCAACATGGTCCAAAGTTTACCCAAACAAGTTTTGAACTTGCTAACAATTTCATACGTCAGCAACGTAACTTGTATAAACAAAAACGCTCAAGGATCAACCCAACACAAGTTATCACTAGATAGAGAGGACTAAATTGCATATTAGCTTACAATTTATAGTGAAATCCATGCTATTTAATAGTAAGAAAACGATTTCACAAACAAGATAATCCACCTCTACACAATAAAATAGAGTGAAATGAAAAGGTCTACTGTTTTACTCTCTTCATCCTTAAGGCATCTTAAAAAATAAATTACTTTCAAATTTCCTTGTTCAATTAATTTTTTTCATTATTTTCTCAAATTAAACTATTTATAATCTTAAATTATTTCCTTTTAAAATTTCCTTGTAAAATTTCCTTTTACATTAAGATTTCATTCTTCTTTCCTAATTTCAACACCCCATTCAAATTCTTTTAAATGAGTTGGTCCGACCCATGTCGATCTGAGTTGACCTAGGCCGATGACGAGCCGTGTCGGCCCGGACCCATGTCGAGCCGTGTCGGCCCGGACCCATGTCGAGCCGAGTCAGCTCGGGTCGTTGCCGAGCCGAGTCTGCCCGGGCCCATGTTGAGTCGAGTCAGCCCAAGCCAATGTCGAGTCAAGTTAGCCCGAGCCCATGTCGAGCTTAGTTGCCCCGAACCAAGGCTAAGTCGGCACCAGGTCCATGTAAAGCCAAATTGACCCAGGCCCAGGTCGAGTTAAGTCGGTCCGGGCACAGGTTGAGTCGTCCCGAGTCGATGTTGAGCCGAGAGGGCCAAAGTCCATGTCAAGTTGAGTCTTCAGGCCCAAATCGAGATGGGTTTAATCTAATTGACAAAGTGGATTTAATCTAATTAACAAAATGAATTGAATCTAATTGACAAAGTGAATTGAATCTAGATTTAATCTATTTTAAATAGATTTGAAAAAATCCAAATAAATTTGATCTAGTTAATATGAATATGGATTTAAATCCAATCCATTTTATTGGATCTAGATTGTATTTTGAAAAATCCAATCCATGACCACCCCTAAAATTAATATACAATTTAATGACTTGAATAAACGAGTGAAGCACATAACAGGTCCCTGAAAATTGAAGGCACTAGGTGATTGGTCTTTGAATTTTATTTTGTTTGCATATTAGTCCCTAAAATAATACTTCCTTTAGGCAAACTAGTCCTTTTGTTATTGAGTCTAATAACAAAATTCCAAATCAACAGTCAAGTGTCATGATGCTGAACACCTTTCTCACTCCTAGTTGGCATTCAAGTCCCTAAATAAAATGATAAATAAGCAATTTAGTCCATGATACTACATGTCACTGATAAAATTCAGTTTGTTATACACATGGTCACCCATGTCCTCCAACAATAAAGTGAGAAACCACTTCCAATTGTCCTTGTTCTCTAAATCCACAATTACTTGGGTGCTAAAGGACTTAGTTGGTGTGTGTAAAAAGTATTATGAGGTTGGGGACATGCACTTTGCAATGACAAGGAGAACCATGGAGGATGGTTTACACCTCATTGTGGATGATGCTAACATTATTTTGTTGTTGAATGTTGTCTTGCAAACCCGAGAAAGGAGATTAATGTTTACTTTGATCATAACATGATCCAATACCTGAATTTGTTGAAGAACTTGCCAATGATGAGCCTAATTTAGAAACGATGGTAGAAGATGGCAAGGAATATAGAGGTGATGAAGAAGATAATGAGAAACAAGATGTTGAAGAAGAGAAGAAAATGATAAGGAGCAAGAAGCTATTATAGAAGAAAATGGCAAGAAACAAGAAGTTGATGAGGAAGAACACATGGTAGAGAACAAGATAATGAGGAAGAAGAGATTGAGAAGTTACATGATGAAGGAATGGATGTTGATGGGGAAGAAGGTGGTGGTGATGACTTCGATTTTTATGAATCAACTGAGGACAGTCTATACATGTTACCGCCTCCAATGTGGAAGATACCAAGATATTTAAAGCTATGAGAGAAGCAAGGGAGAGAATAAGGCTAACTGTGGGGAGCAATAAGAGCATGTAGTTGATTATGCTCATGCAGTCTTAAGGAGCAAACCTAGATCAACTCGTGTGATAGACTACATATCCGTACCAGGATTTATGCCTTGGTTTAAAAGTTTCAATGTTTGTTCAATTTCTTGCATAAAAGGGTTCAAGAAAGGTTGCAGACTCTTTATTGGTCTAGATGGATGATTCCTCGAGGGTTACTTCGATGGCCAATCGTTGTTTGTTGTGGGACATGATGCTCGGAACCACAATTTTGTGATTCTTTATGCTAGCGTATGATGCTATTGTAGAGAAGAAGGACAATTGAAACTAGTTCTTGACTTTGTTGCAAAGAGGACTAGGTGACATCGTGCACAAAAACATGGAATTTTATCTATGACATGCAATATGTTATGGACTTTGATGTCAACTGGGAGTAAGAAAGGTATCAGCATGACATTAGCAAGTTCGTTTTGCTAAACCATGGTATTGGAACCACCGTTGGGGATGTTGAGCGTGCACAAGGTAGTTTCCTATTTCAACATGGTTTATTTCAAACATTACCACGATTCAAACCCTAGATCACTTGATTAAGAGACATAAGATGCTAACACGTGTAGTAACCAATGTTGGTATTACTAATTTAGTATGATAAATGTTTTACACTGTAGAGGATACATCATTACATTCAAAGCAACATAAACTGTCGTTTTTAGGGATTAAATTTAATATTTTTCTTTTTTATTTGTTTTCTTGAAATTTTATCTAGTTTCGGGAGGAAATTGTTAAATAATGTCATAAAGTGTTAAAATATTAATGCATCCAATAAAATTAATGAAATACTTAAAATTTAAAATATAAAACAACTTCCATTTAATCATAAGCCCTAAATCTTAAACCTTAAATCAATACTCAACATGTACTTGTGTTTAAAAAAAATGAGTTTTCTAAAGCTAATATTTAGTGTAGGTAAATAAAGGTATTTCCGTTAAGCAAATAAATAAAGTCATTTCGACCTTTAATTTTGAATTAAACTATCCCATAAACTTTAGACAAGCAAGAATAGTCAAATTCATTTAGTGGCGAGACCCTTAATAGTTACTGCTACAAATTAAAAAGGGTGATAATACCTTAACACCTACATTTTTTTCAATTCCAATTGCAAAACAAAAAATTTATAATTCTATTTTAAAACTTATTTATATTAATTTTTATTAATAAAATATAATATTTTATTATAAATGAGAGAAAAAACATGGTGTGGCACTTCCTATTGCGTTAGGGAGCTAAGTTGCACGCACAAACTAACATTTTCCCTTTCTTGTAAGAAAAAAATTAAGAGAATACTTATTTGAAGTTAACTAAAATACAGTGTAAAAATATGTAAATATGTTTAAATTTTTCCACTCACCGAATCACGAACTGAAAATTAATTAAAAAACTTAAATAAATATTATCATCTAATCACGCATAATAATATATATAATAAATTTGCTACTTTATTTTAATAACTATTTTAAGTATCATAACTCAATTAACTAATTGATAATGTAAAAATATTGAGTGATGATTTTGTTGTAGTTTTATACTCCAAAAGACAAAATGTCTCGCATTGTCTACTTCACTCTATTTCTTTAAAGTGGGAAGGCCCTAAGGAAGTTTAGGCATGAAATTGAATCTACTTCGACCTTTCTTTTGTGTTCTTGCTAGTTAGTTATAGCTCTCTTAGCCTCGTAAGTTAGTATGCATTACTTGAGAGTGTAAAATTCATTGACATCAATTATTTCTGAGGTTTTATGAAATTAAACAAACTGTTCCTGTTTTCATCATACTATTACATCAGATTAGCACAATATAATGATGTTCAAATCAAACAACTAAACGAATCGGTGTAACATATGAGAAATATCATATAATAATTTTTAAACAATCAAGGAAGGTTAATTTATGAGTAAGAAGCCTAAAGAATTTATGTAATTTCAAGAAAGTTGTGATTAATGTAATTAACACTTCAACTTATATAAAATTAAACTCTATTTTTATTTACCAAAATTGATGAGTGCATAATTAAAAAAACGGTTGCTAGAATCCCTCAACAGTCAATTTCATCAGATGAATCAAAATTAAAACCATGCAATGCTACTTTTTCATTTACCGGCATTTCCCTGTAAGGCCACATATGTGTAGAACTTAAACAATTAAATTAGGGTTTAATTAAAATCGGGAACTAAATTAAACGTGAAATGGAGTCCACAAGAGACGCACCTTGCGGCATGTGAATGAACAATGGGGTAATAGCCAGCATAGTGACCCAAATCCTCAACCGAAGGCTCGGAATCCGAAGCTACCAGGTTCGGGAACCTGAGGCGCTTCTCGACGATCTTGCGCGGTTGGAGCGAGGAGTTAGCAACGGGAACGACGTTGACGCCGTCGTCGGGGAACAGATTGAGGGCGCTGATGAGCTTCTTGGCTTGCAGCGCCGCCTCATCGGATGGTGATGCGTAAGTTGATGGAGAAAAGAAGAGAAGAAGAAAAGTGCAGAGGATGATTATAGAAGAATATCCCATTTTTCTCGAGCTGCTAAACTGAGTGAACTCACGGTTATGCTATTTCAAGCATTGTTCCATCGTTTTGACTTTTCAAAACATTTCAAAGAAAAAAAAAAAATCTTAGGCAATTTCTTCATGCACCATATCAATTTTAACATACAACTTATATTTTTTTAAATTTCTAAAATTATCCTTATTTTAGATTCGAAAATCCAAGATAATAAATATAATTTAAAACTAAAAAAAATAGAAAAAAAATCAGAACATAAAATTGAAACCACA
>Ga0123341_1001826_pt1 | contig 16708 bp, 6 predicted proteins | sample Turbeapinknodule_FD_89959 | JGI IMG/M metagenome (GOLD analysis project Ga0123341, IMG submission 89959) | Root nodule microbial communities of legume samples collected from Mexico - Turtle bean Mexico pink nodule | ecosystem: Host-associated > Plants > Roots > Nodule | place: Mexico: Nepantla...
CCCCCCCCCCCCCCTCTTGAACTTTGACACTATTGAACTCAACATACAAGACTAAGGCAAATATTTCTGTTGTAATCTTCAAGTTGATCACATGCTCTTAGTTGAGAGAAAAGGTGACTTTAGCAAGGATGGTTCTCCATCAGGCCTTCCCCCTTGAAAATGATTTGTCCTCAGATTCGGTTCATTTTGACCCACCTTGTCCAAAATTTCAGCATAGTCCACCAAGATCAAATATTCATATGAAAAAATAGCAAACTTCAGAATAATACAAAAGAAGTATAAATATTTTTAAAAGATGAAGTAAGAGTAGAAAAAGAAGCACCTCTCTCAAAATAGAAAATTTTCTTCAAATAACTCCTCACAAGAGTGTTCTAAAGAAGTGAAATGTATTTCAATGTCAGGTTTAGCTTTAGAAAAAGAATTTTCTTTTGAGTTCTTTTCTTTTCCGGTTTTCAAAACTTTAGATTCTAAAATTATTTTTCATTGAAAACAATGTGAGTTTCCATTAAAATTTTATCATCATAAGTTGAAAAGGATTGATAATCAAAAGAAGTTTCAAAACTATGTTTTTCCCTATAATGATCAAAATAGTTTATAGGACACTCAAGAAATAGAGTATATGAATAAAAGATGTGACTTTTTTCCTCTTTTTCTCTTTGTTCTTTTTCTTCTTTCTTTCTAACAAGATTTTGTAGTTTTTCTTCAAACTCTTTTTCTCTTCTAACATATTATTTTTCTCCCTCAATAAATTTATAACCTGTTGTAATAAATTTCTACAAGTCTTGAAAACTAGGTGTAGAAACAATAGGGTCAACAAAACATATCTTTTTATAAGGTCTCTCCCTAGATTGTGGTTCGGAAGGGTAATGCTCCTTCTTGTAATCATTCCTAGGGTATAAGAATCTAGGGTATAGAATTATGTTATTGTGGTTATGGTTTAGGGTTTAGGGACATATAAGGTTCTTTCTTTCCATATAAGAAGGCGAAACAAATTTTTTTCTCATGCATGCCTTCAATTCAGTCCAATTTAAAATCTCTGATTTGTGACCAATCCTAACATCATATTGCCTTTGTTTCCATAAAGAGATGGCATGATCTTGTGAGTAACTATGGAAAATCTTGTAAATCCATTTACTTGATGGTTTTCAAAAAATTGATCAACTTTAGCCTCTCATTCTAAATATACCTCAACATTTTTATGCCCACCAAAAGAAGGGAGATTTATTTCAAGCTCAGTGGAATTTTGGAAAGAAGGATCCCTATAATATGTTTGTTATCTATGTGATTCCTCTCTATATATTTATGATCCTCATGCTGAGTCCTAGACCTTTCTCTATCCCTTTCTTGAGAAATCGTAAATTTAGAAAACATTTCTTTTAAATTAGAAATTTCTATTATTTGATTTGCTAGTGTGTCCTGGAAATTATTAAAATATTGAGTATGACGATTACCATGGACACTAGATTGATGTGATGACTCACCCATTGTTGACTTAAAATTGAAAATGCATGGACACATTACTAACATTGGTCTTGCTATTTATGTTGATGTTGTTATGCCAGAAAAAGTTTGGGGTGAAGCTTTTATGGTTGTAGTGAACATAATAAATGTTTTGCCTATTAGTGTTTTAAATGTCAATTCTCCTTACACTATTAAATGTCAATTAAACTCTTGGCCTTGACTACATAAAATACTTTAATCTTGTTGCTGAACTTGTTACTATACATATTGTTCTTGCTTGTGTTGTGTCTTGTAGGTGTCCAATACATTAAATTGATGTAAAAAAGGTGTTTCTTAAGAGAGATATACAAGAACAACATATATAGCAGCCTCCAAGATTTTCTATCCAATCCTCAAAAAGTATGCAAACTAAATAAGGCTATTTGTGGTTTTAAAGTAGCTCTTCAGTCCTGGTTTCACAAGCTAAGTAAAACTCTTATTGATTTAGGCTTTTAGGCTACACATAGTGGTTCATCTTTGTTTTAAAAGTTTTTCATCACTTATGTGCTTTACATTCTAATTTATGTGGATGATATTATCATTATTCGAAGTTCATCTTCTGAAATTTCTTCCCTTATATCTACATTGCATGCACGATTTGCTTTGAAAGATCTTGAATGCTTACATTATTGTTCTAGTATTGTAGTTACATGGAATAAGGATGCCATACTTAATCTATCTCATACAAAATACATCAAATAACTTCTTCACAAAGCCAATATGCTTGAAGTTAAAGCACAATCTACTCCTATGATCACTTAGTTACGTCTAACACAAGACAAATCTTCTTTGCTTTTCAAAATCATTCTCTTTATAGTTCAATTGTAGAAGATCTACAATATGTTTTGATCACTCATATAGAGCTAACATTTTTTGTTAATAAACTTTCTCAATACATGTATCAACCTCAAGAACACCACTAGAAGACTCTAAAACATTTCCTACAATACCTTGTTGGCACTCTTCATTTTAGGCTTCTTCTTCAATCATCTACTTGTTCATCAATCATTTGTTTTACTACAAGAAAATTATTAAATATAAACTAATTTTAGAAACAAAAAAATAATTAGTTTCTATATTGATTAAATTAAATATTATTTTAGAGACTAAAAATATTATTGATATCTAAAGTAGTTTCTATTATTAATAAAATTTATAAATTAGTTTCTAAATTGATATTTAATTAGCTATCAACTCTAGAATCTAAATTAATTGGTAGCTAAACCTTAGTAGCTAATTAAATATCAATTTATAAAATAGTTTATAAATTTTATTAATAATAGAAACTACATTAGATACCAATAATTTTTGTAGTAGTTAATTTAGTCAATATAGTGTAATTACTTTTTGGTCTCTAAAATTGATTTCTATTGAATGATTTCTTGTAATGTGATTGGGGATCAAACTTGGAAAGATTATAGTATCATGAGGATCACACAAACAACATGTTGTCTCTCACAATAGCACTTAAGTTGAATATAGACGTATAGTTGTTGCTCTCACTGAAATCAAGTGGATTATATCTCCTCTACAAGAACTTACATGTCTTTATTAACACTCCTCTTATTTACTCTTGATAACCTGGAGTTGTTTTTCTTGTTAATAATTATGTTTTACATTCACGCTCCAAACATTTTGAGTTGGACATTCATTTTGTTTGTGATAAACTACAACAAAAACTTGTTCATATGCTTGGTTAGTTTCAAGTTGAAAATATTCACACCAAACATCTATCAGAATCTTCATTTAAATGATCAGTTTGTAACTATGAGAAATATGAAATAATATTTTTTTTCTTTTTTTCTTTTTTATCTTCTTATTCTTTCCTTCATTTCTATCATCACTGTATATTGTGTATCCAGAAATAAAGGTGCTCAATATTTCATGAAAACTTGAAAACAATACATATATAAACAATCTTTTTTTTTAAAAAAAATTCAATAAAATAATTTAATAATTAATAAAACAAATATTATATTAACCTTGGTATTAAATATCAAACCCAACGTTAAAGTTACTCGTGAAGTCTCCATAGAGCAACAATAATCTAAATAAAACAAAATGAATAACTTAATTATGGTACAAATTTTAAAAATAAATAACACAATGAAACTTATAAAATAAATGTACAGTCATTATGTGTAGTAAATTTATTGTGTTAGGATGGTTGTTAATTCAAAGCAATTGTGATTTGTAACTCAAGATATTTTGATGTTCACATGTGATTAAGCCGATTCTTTTGGTAGACTAAAGACAAAAACATTTTCTGAAACCGAAAATAAGTTTGAAGAACATTTTTGTTAAATACAACATTAAGCTTAAGACTATGTAATTATTTTCTGATGAAGAACTCATTTATCAAATGAAGCAAAGACTATAAGGTGTTGTATCGTCTCTTAGATGAAATATTTGCGTCTTACATGATTAGATTTTATAAAACACATCATCTTACATCATATTCACGTTTTATACTTTATTGTGAAAAACACTTACTCTAAAACTCTAAAAGATAAATCATTTTTAACTTTTTTTTTACTTTTAAAATTTATAATCTTATTAAAAGAATAAATTTAGTTAAAGGTTTTTTTTTTTGTAAAAAATAATTAAAGTTAAAAAACATTCAACTTTCAATTTAGTACAATTAATAAGAAAATTATAATTTTGAAAATAAATTTCTAACTGTAAAAATCTTTTATCACCTCTAAGATCCCATTTTCCTCTTTCATTTTCTCACTCGCATGCAAGCTTTCCCTCTTCTTTTTCTCTCTCTAAGATTTTATTTGCCCTCTTTTTGCCTTCCTCCCTCCAAACCTCGCTCTTTTCATAACGTGATCCCACAAGATTTTGGAAATTATCCTGGTTAAACAAGATAGATGTTAGGGTCTCTAAGTGTTAGACATTTTCTCACCTAATCAAGTAAGTCCAAATAAGGGAAGCTACCTCAGTTAAGCCTTAGTTAGCAAGTTTAAAATAGATTATTTCCTTTGCTATTATCTTTGTAGCGTGATCTTTTTTTGCATGATAAGTTTGAAGGTCGTGAGTTGCATGTTGGGTTTGAAGTTTTGAGGTTACACATAAGAGTAAAACTCTTTAGGGGAGAACTGAATAAAACCAATTACATTTGACTTTGATTTTCTAAGGTAACCTGAAGGATATGAATTGCCTATGCGCTTGATTTTCTCCGGTTGCATGTAGAATTGATGAACATTTTTTGCATGAGTAGTTGACGTTAAACGTAGAATCCGATCAATGTTAGTTGTGTGCATCTAGCGCTTCCCACGATCATGTCAACTCCAGAACCTTCATTTTATTTGTAGAACTATGGTTTATCTTTACATGTCTAAATTTTAACCTCCATTGAGTCTTAAGACGTATCTAAGATCAACTCTTAACTTTTGAAAGAAAGAGTTTGGTGATTTGAGATTGGAGTATGTTTCAATAACATAAGGAGATAATTATGTTTAAGTGTTAAGGTGTTAATATTGAAAGTTTTGTCTAAATGACTTAAATGAAAGTATGAATTGATACTATCGCTCCAGACAAGGCAGATGTGCTAAGAGAAGTATCATTTAATTCACTCTATTTAGTGTTTTGTCTAATACTTTCACTTAGTAGAACCATTTTTGCTTAAGTGGAAATATCGTATGAGATTTCCATCTAAGTGATCTTTACTTAGCCTGTCTAATATATGTATGTTTTATACAAAGTTGATTGATTATGTGTTTGGATGATTATTATTTTCATTCAATGTATAATGATGTATGTGCATGAAATGATATACTTATGTATGAGGTATGATTTTGAGGTGAAAAATCTGGAAAGATATGTGAATATTAAGGAAAGATCTATGTTGTAAAAAGAACATTAATCGTAAGAAACCCTCATAGATACATATGTATGTCAATATTTTACATCTTCATAATTATTCATAGAATATTACAAATATATGAGTTTTGTACAATAATAAGAATTATACATCAAAATATAGTACTATTTATATATTTAATATCTCTCAAAGATATTAAACTAAGTTGTCCATGAGTCAACACCCTAGACAAGATCTAGTGAAATTTTTTCGAACAATTCTTATTGAGCAAGTTTTGCTTCTAATTATATCGTAGATACATATGAAAGAAAAACACGATTGACAAAGCAATTGAGATTTTAAGATCTAGATGAAGCTACAATATTACAATATTTGTGTTTACATTGAAGTTGAAATTGATTTTGATGGGTCTGGAAATGAAAAATATGTGAAAATCTTTATAAAGGGACAGACAAATTCATTCATCTTACTTTTGTTGTCTTATTACATTCATAGTTTTAAAAAATATATTTGAAGGATTTTAAAAATATATATATACCATAAAAATCACTACAATCGTGGTTTTGATTTGAATTATGGAAGGATATCTAAATTGAATGGTATTAGGTTAGTAGTAACTAAGCCTACAATTCAATGAAACCATTAATTATTTTTTGGCAGTTATTTCAGAAAAAAATCAATCCAACAAAATTGTGCTAATAGGCACAACTTCATCAGGAAAACTAATAAAAATCAAACTCATGCATCTAATCATAAGTTCCATAATTTTTTTTTGTAAAAAACATGTTTTCAAGCACGATTTTAGTGTCATCAATTTCGTTGCAGCTAAGGTCGTGCTTGCAAGCACAATTTTTTTAATTTTAAAACCATGTTTCCAAGCACGATTTATCCATTCTTGTAATTTTTTTAAAATCTATCTTCTTCCATAAATTTAATAAAAAAAATTACCTCATTCTCATAAATTAACCTCACTATGAACATTAAAAGTTACTTCAAAATTGATTAGGTAGTTGAATATTTCTCATTAAATTAATTTTACAATCATAATTCTTTTTTTTATTGAAAATATGAGTTATTTCGACCTACAAAAGAGATATATATTCACTACCCAATCTTAATGATATTGAGCAGGTATCAGATAGTCCTAATTTTGGCCTATGAATATCCCAGCTCAGGACTTTGTTCTAAACTATCCAAATATTCACCTATTTGAGAATACTTTCTTAAACTCCACCATTATCTTTATCTTTCGCCTCACAGTGTACCAAACTGTGACTTCACCACAAACATTGACACTCGTGCATTAAAAGGGTCTCAACTCATGGCAAGGAAACCTAAGACTTTTTTCAACTCACATACTCTTTGACATTTTCAATGATCACATAACGTGAAAACTATTAAGATATGTCATCTTTGTCTTAACCAAAAACCTATAAATGTCACCTAGACAAGTACATTACAAGAAAATCATTAAATATATTTATAAAGTTTGTTTGTTAAATGATAAATTTTATAAAATTAAGAAATTTTTGTAAAAAAAATTAAGTTTAAGAACTCTTTTTGATAAAGTTTTGTACAAAAAAAAACTTCAAAATGGTTATAAATTTTGATAAAAAGCTTGAATTGGAATGCATTAAAAAAGAAAATTGTTCTAAACGAGGTAAAATAGGTTAGTGTGACAGGACTTCACTTTGACATGACAAAATCATGTCAACTTGACACGACTTCTTCCTATTGAAGTGGTACCATGATTGTATGACTTCTTCTATTTTATAATTTTTTCAAAACCAACCTCCATTTAGTAAAAAAAAAGGAAAAAAATTACCCACTTTGATTAAAAAAACCTCATTTAGTATCATTACATATGGTGTTGTATATTTTTTCTCTCTTAAAATTAACAGAAATAATGGTCTTTTTGTATGCTTAATATTTTATCACTATATATTATTATAATAAATTCAAATTTAATATTTATATTATTTTTTAATTATATATATATATATTATGTGACTTTATTTATTATATGAAAATAAAATATGAAATATGTTATTTATTTTAGACTATGTAACATCTTACACCACCCAAAATTATATATATATATATATTATTCACTATAATACTTTTCAATTTTTTATATTTTTACAAAAAATGAAATAAACTTAGCATATAAGTATACATTCATATTAAATTAAACAAAAAAATTTAACACTCACACTAAATTTGTTTACTTCGAAATTTAGCTTCTGATTAAATATTCACTCATGTACAATTACAACAAAAGTAAATTGTAAATTATTGAAAAACTTCACTCATATATATATATATATATACACGAATATATGTGCACTAAATTTTTAATACATAATGTTCATACTATAAGTCATTACCCTATTTTAATCACACTTCATGCATTTCTCATGAAGACATCCATCATATAAAAAGATATTCACCAAAAAATATCGTATGAAATACTTGTATTAAGTATATCCTATAAGTGACTCACATTAAACCAATAACAAGACTCACTATAAGAAAAATGGAAATTAGCTGTAAAAAAAAGTGACAGTCAAGTAAGGGACATTAATAGTGTCACTAAAGCCTACACAAGTGAAATTAGCTGCCAAAAAAGTGAGGATCAAGTAAGGGACATTACTAGTATCCATTAAAGCCTACACAAGTGAAACACAAAAAAAAATATTAAAGATAGCGTCGGCTAAATAAACGTTAAACCCATACTAAAAATTGTAAAAAGAAAATAATAATGATAAGATAACATCCAAATAAAGGACACAAGCTATGGATGTATGGAATAAAAAAATAAGCATTAATTGTAGGTTTAGCCCACACTACAATTCTTTTAAAATCTAGAAATTAAATTAAGTAGTAGAGGATCAGCTGACGCAAATAAATTATAATTTATTTAGGTTAGTGTCCCAACTCTACACAATATTAAAGTTGATATTTATGTAAACTTATTTAATGTAAAAAAATAAAACTTGAAAAGCATTTGAAATAAGTGACAAGCTATTTAACAGAACACCCACACATAATCCTTAACTTTGGCGCGGGACGTTCTTCTCCTCCTCAAATTCCTTCTCAAAAGGGCGCATTCATCACCAATCTCTGGACTTTGTTGGTGTGAGTTTGAAACCTAGCTTGTAAGTATCCTCCCCTTTGCTAATACTATTTGAATCGATGAACCTATTATGCATAAATCAACTTCTACCTATTATGCATGTTTAAATCGGTGACTTGCAATCAGGTGTGAGTTGGAATCGGGAGAAATCGGTCATGCTGTAGGAAAAGAAAGATGTTTGTGGTGAGGAAGTAGAGGCTTTGACGTTAGGGGTGAAAGGAAGGTTAGTGATTTTCTTTGACTCTGTTTTAGGAATAATGGAATGTGTTTTGTTTTGGTCCATCAAACGTGAATGCGTTGTGAATAATCGATAAGTTTCTAATGTTGTATTTCAAAGTATTGTATTAGGTTTTTTTTTTCTGATTAGGCACATTGTCTAAACTTTTGATTTGTGTTCTTTTTGATATAATTTTGGTCATTCACTGTTGTTGTTGACAATGTGATACAAACTAGTAGATAACTAAGGACTCAACAAACACTTCACAAATAGGTCAATCATCTCAATATACAAAGTCATGCCCCACCAAACCTCGAGAAAGCATCAATAGAAGAAGAACCAGATACAAACCAGAATATCAAAAGTTCTTCCTTCTTGTTTTCCACAAAACATGCTTGTAAATAATTTGGGCTCACTTTGGGGGTCCAAATAGTAGAATAAACTAGAGTAGGCTTTATAGAGCATAAAGGGAGTGTCCTAAGCGAAATGGGCCTGCACCAAGCCCACTTTTTCAAGACAAGACACCTAGGTTAGGAAGGGAAACCCTAGCTTCTAGAAACTATGTCTAGGGGGCAGCATTGACCTCGGTCAAACCCTAGGGCCGCCCCTCTTCATGGACATTTCTACCCCTCTCTCATCTTGCTCTCCAAGTCACTCCTTCCTATATAAAGGGTGTCTCCCTCCATGTATGACACATTGAAATTTTAGGTAAAGAAACTCTACTTCAGTGAATTGAGAGTCTGAGTACTCCTTTTTATCTGGGTCTTATTTTGGGTGGGTAGTATCCTAAATGGCGACTATGAGTCTTATCTTGAGTGAGTGACATCTCAAGTGGCGTGAATTCCCTTTCTAATCCATAAGTTCTTTTCATCCCTTCATCTTTTTTCCTTCTTTATTTGCGTCATTTCAAGATATTACTTATACACATATTTCAAGATATTTACAAAACGAAGCCAAAAAAAGTGCCTATGATCTTTCAGATGCTCATGCCCTTGCATCCATATCTTCTTGTGTACATAGTACAGTCATTGTAATTCACAATACAAACAAACACATGCAAGAGTAAGCTATTGAAATAAATTTTTAAAGTACAAAAATATATAACAAGAGAAATAATTAGATTAATAATTCATAAACAATCTAGTTGTTGTTTTCAATCAAACATAGACATACAAATTCATGTACCAACCACAATAATCCAATTTCATTCCAATATCAATATACAATAATCATCATATAGACCACACATGGATCTATACAACAAGGATATTAAACATGCGAAATATCAACTAACGTCTTCCAGAAAACTCATATTTAGTAGACTCTACCAAAGACTAACATCCATCCAATACTCAAGAATTATATTTACAAGCGAATCTAAGAGAAAAGATCATGGTAAGTTCAAATATTCAATATTGTGTGTCAACAGGCAGTCACGATGTATATGAACTCTCTTATTAGCTTCTCACCACCTGATATCTTAGTCTATTTGACTTAAATCATTAGTGAAGTTAGAAGATCTTTGTTAAACATAGGTGCTAATACTTAATATACAAATCAAGCATTCCATACATTATTCCAAATGTATAACTGACTTTTATACACATTTCATCATTCTCATACAATACATGTCATTTAAAACATTTCATAAATTAATTGAATATACAAACTAATATTTACTTTGCATTTTGAAAAACATCTAAACATAATCCAAATCCTTCATAACACAATTAAAAAAAATTACCTTTTCAACATAAAAAAAATGATTTAAATACCAAACTATCAAAATATCACATCTCTACAATTTCAAACAACAAAGAATCCAACAATTTTCAATAACACTCCTATAAGAGAAATTTGGACCTTGTGACCACGTCTATTTTATATCCAGATCCTCTAACCTAAGATACTATTGAAAAGTTAAAATTAGTTTTCCTTACCTGAAAAAATCATCTTCAAAGCAACCTCCCAAAATAAATCAATAATGCTACACAAAACGTGAGACCTAGAGTACGTTATCCAAACATAACAAAATTTGAGTATTGATAAAATAAGTTGAGATGGTCACTTTCCTCAATTAACTCCACCAAGATTGATGACAAAATCATAGAAAAACATAGATAACAAAAAATCTTTAGAGTAGATAGGAACTTACTCTGTTTGAAAATCTGATTGAGTATGAACGATCACTAGGTCCTCAACTATTGTGAACTATGATTAGACTTAAATAGATAAGGTTTGATGGGAGAAAAATTAGAGAAAAAGGAGAGAGTAAATATGAGAAAAAAAGATAGACATGGGTTGTGTTTTTGTTAATGGGGTTACACATTTCATTCCTTGGAGTAATTGAACTAAATAATGCCTAAACATGTAAAAAATAACATTGGAGCAAAACATGCTATCTTGAGTGGGATTGCAATTGAGAGTAAAAACCTTAAGTTAAACTTCTACTTTAACTCATTTATTAGAATTAATATTGATATTTTTCCTCACTTGAAAAATACGGAACTCAATAAATTTGTTAGTAAAAAAGAGAGTCATCAACAATCTAAAGACCTAGAACAAAATGATCAAATATAACCAAAATACAATACAAGATTAAACAAGTTGAGAGAATAACTTTTTTCTTAATCATGAGTAGAAAGGAGAATTAATTTTTTGTTTCAAAACAAAAAGATCTTACTTTAGAAAAAAATTGATCAAATAAAAATAATTTTGATCTTAAAAAAAATGAAGATTTAGAGTTAGAATTATAAAGAGAGAGTGAAATAGAAAAACTAAGTGTGAAAAAAAGGAAAAAAAGTTTTATAAATTATATTCAAATAAAAAGTTTGATAGTATAAGATCAAACATTTTACACATTATAATTTAATAATATTAAGTAAAATTTGACTAGTTATTTTTTAATCTAAATTTGAGTTCCTTTATACAATGTTCTAATTTCTTTTATTTTTTTATTATGTTTTAATTTTTGTAATCAATATTATAATTTTTTTATTGTGAGATACCAAATAAAAACTTCATAATATATTATAATAGATTTATAACGATGTTCTTTGCTATGAAATTTTGGTTTTGAATTTAAAACTTATTAAAAAAAAAGAATTTGTGAACACCAAATGAAATAACAGCTCTAATACAGCAGTTATAAAGAGAATTATAAACTTAAGACTCAAATGATATAAAATACTCTAATTAAAACATATGAATGAAACGTAAAGTTTAAAACATATAAACATAGAAGAAGGAAGAAAAGGGGCAAAGCAGAAATGGAGAAAGGGACAACGAGTAGTGGAGGAGAAGCAGAAGCACAATACTTCTGCAAGGACTTCCACTGGGAAGACCTACGAGCAGAGGTGGAAGCAAACCCTTCCTATGCCTACCACTTTGAATCCGCGTCTTCTTCCTCATCGTCAACTCCACCCGAATCAGACGTCCTAGCATGGAAGCAATTTCACCTTCGTCACGCATCTGGAACATTCTTCAAGGTCCCTTCCTTTTTCCTCTTCGCATTTTTTTCCTTTCAATTTCCCTAACTAACCACTTCATGGTATTCAGGAAAGACGCTATTTGTTGAAGGAGTTCCCAGAACTACTCTCCTCTCCCCCAAACTCTAAGCTCTTGGAAGTTGGTTGCGGCAATGGCAGCACTGCTCTTCCTATTCTACGGTTCTTTCTTTTCCTTTTTCCTTCTCTTTTCCCATCTGCGTCACGCAGCGGCTACTTATTTATTATGTTACATAATAAACGAGTTTTCAGTTACCGGTTATCTATATAAGAAAAAACAGCTATTGCATAAGATTTGTGCAATTGCATACGTGAAAACCTTGTTCTCTCAATATCACTTCGGAAATCCCCTTCATTCTAGGGTTTCCCTTGGTGTTCTTACGCTTGTGTTCTTCGGTTTCCTTCGTAACCCTATAACTGCTTCTTTCGTATCGTGTTATTTATCAGTAGTAGATTAAGTTTGTGTTTGGATTCAGCTCAAATAGTGTTGAAATACTGACTGAAGTGATTTTAAGACACTTCAGCGTTTGCCTTTGGATAAAAAACTATATACTGAATTTTAATTCTAACTTCTTTTTAGAATAAAAACATCTAAACGTAAACCACTGCAAAAACAATTTCAACCAAAATTTTAGTTGAAATGAGTTATGCAAGCACTCACCCGAATTCACTAGTTAATTACTCTTGAATTGTTTTGTATTAGCATATAATTGACTTTTGTGAACTTTTGCTTGGTTTTGAAGCTGGTGGTTGAGAATTACAACATAGTGGTCTTGGATCGTTTGCAGTTTCTGAATTTGCAGATTAAAACCAACAACTTACTCTTGGTCATTTTGGGGGTTGTTGCCCTTGTTTTATTTTTTTGTATCTTGCAGTTTTTAAATTCTTATGAAGCTTTCCTGTGCAGGGCCAACAAAGATTTGACTGTTTATGTATGCGACTGTAGTGATGAGACTCTTGAGAGGGCTAAAGAGATTATAAGTGATGCCTCAACATCCTTTCAGTATCGTTTCCGTACATTCTGTTGTGATATTTCCACCAATGGATTCCCAACCTGGTTGGCATGCTACCCTTGTCGAGATAAATTTTTACAAAAGCAGTCATACTGTTTGTCAGGTTATTTTGCCATACCTTTATGCTGCTGATTTAGTCTGATTTATGCAATGGCTTTGTAAAAAGTTAGACTTGGTTCTTTCTGTTTCTATCCAGATGTCAGAGAGGGTAATGGACTGCATTTTACCAATACATATCCATCAGAAGATGAATGTTGTGTTGGCGGAGTAGATTTTATAACATTGGTCTGAACTTTTCTCCTCTAAAATTACCTTAAGTACAATGATATGGTGCTTCCAGAGCTTGAGAATGTGTTAGAGCCGTAATCTTTACCTTGAGATTTAAAGTAATATATTATTTCAAATGTCCCTCTTTCACAATGTCTCTTTGACAGCATATTCCCATCCTAACCTAGCAACATATGTTAACTGACAGAGCCTCCATTTCAAAATGCTTTTTTTTTTAGAATTTGTGCTGTTTCAATTTATCTGTCATTTTAGAAAATTAAAGTTTTTATTTTTTATCCCAACTTTTTCTGTCTCCGTATCTCCACTAAGTGGAATGAGAGAAGCTGATCACATCAATGTAGTGACAATATTTTGTGTAGTTTGGTAAAGGGAAATTTAGTAAAATAAAATCATATGTTACGTTTATTCAGGCTAATGAATTGCTTTCTGAATCTCTGTAAAATTATCTTGAATTACATATTCTTGAAAAGGAGTTTATGAAAGTGGTTAGACTGCAAATTGTCTTCTCATTATGCTCCGTAACGTTCCTTTTCTATATTTGTCATAGTTTTACTTTCTACTTGTCATATTTTTATTTGGAAGATACATGCATTCAAGCTTTAATCTCAATTTTATCAATTATTTTCTGGCTTTGTTTTCATCTGCATGTGGTGCTAATTTGTCAGTTGCTTCATTTTTTGTTAAAAGAAGTACTCATTGTTCATTCATTCTTCAATAACAGATGCTGCATTATTTCCTTTTCTATATTCTATTCCTATTGCATTTTGCTACCTATGGGATTTTTTTAAGCTGTTGAACCGGAACATTTTTCCTTAGTGAAGCTTTTTTTTTTTTTTTATGTCAGACCCCTTATCTTTTTCTTGTTTCATTATGGAGTATACATGCACTCACACTTATCTCAATAGTTTCCTATGTAGGTTTTAGTCTACTTGCGATTCTTGTTTCTAGTCGGTTTAGTGTAAACTTTAACTTTCTAAGACCTGTTGTTTATTATTGTTTAGCCTTTAGTGATGTTCAGTCGTTCTATATTAGCTCTCTAGATTCTTTGGCATACACAAACAACTTTATCTTTAATCTATTGAATATATCATAGACTGGTTTGAATATTGTAAGTTAAAAATTAACGACCTCTCATTTTTGTTTATTTTGATGTGTCATGTCAGATCTTCACACTATCAGCAGTACCCCTTGATAGGATGCCAAAATCTGTCAAAGAATGCTTTTTCGTGTTGAAGCCAGGAGGCATGGTTTTTTTTAGGGACTATGGTAACAAACAAACTTATTCTGTCTGGAGCTTTTAGGAAAATCTCTAGCTATATGTAGTCCTTTATGTCAGTCAATCTTTAGAAACCTAAGGTACTGGAAATGACTGAACTCCTATAATCAGGCCTCTATGATATGACTATGCTTCGATTTGAGCAAGACAAGCGAGTGGGATTCAGGGAATACATGCGGTCAGATGGAACACGATCATATTTCTTTTGTTTAGATGCCGTCCGGAACCTATTTTTGGGTGCGGGCTTCACTGAGGTACTTTTCCCTTTTTATTGGGCAAGAACTTTTGGCATGGCACATTGTTCTGTAATTATATTTTAATAGAAACATTAGTTGACTTGTGTTCCTGCACAAATTTTAATTCTTCTTATGAGTGTGGATTGAGTTTAGAATCTGTTGACTGTTACTGTGCTTGTTCATGATACTTAACCTTCCATCTGTCGTCACCCTTCCTGTAAAATTTTGCGTGTCCCAATGTCTGGAATGTTTCTGACATTATATTCTGCTTGTATGTCTCTGCAGCTTGAGCTTGAATACTGTTGTGTTAAGTCTATAAATCGCCAGAAAGGGAAGTGCATGCAAAGAGTGTGGGTTCACGGTAAGTTCCAGAAGCCTGCACTGAGAAATGAATAATCTCCCTTGGTGTGCTGTGAGAATTCAGATGAAAATGTACACTTATTCAAGTTTCTGCTACGCTGAAGAGAAACAGGTAGAAAAGAATTCTGATGTCAATGTAGTCCTTTATTTTCGCTCCTAAATTTTATTGCGCTAGAAAATCTGAAATGATTATTTCTGAAACAGAAAATATTGATATCATGGCTTCAGTGCAGATTAATCTATTTGTGAATTGTTGTATTGAATGAGAATTCGGGAAGCCGGCATTTATTTTCCTTAAAAAAACCTATTTTGCTAATCTCGAAATTTACAGTCAAAATTCATGCTAGTTAGGCACCAAATTACAAATAAATAAATGACCACCGGATTAAGCAATTACTGTTCCTGCATGTGCATAGTGAAGTTGTGTCTATATTCTAACGAGGTTTGCCATTTCAGCCCTTCATGGGATTCAAGTTTTAAAACATGGGTGTGCTGAATGTAATGCCTAAACTAACTTACAATTGCAAGCCCCTTTTTGTTTTTCTGGTAGTGAGTTGAAAGCTTCCAAAGAGGGTCTTCCGAGAATTAACGAGGGCATAAATTCCACTACCCAATAAGCTAGAAGATTTAAGCACAAACAACTACAATCGACTTAATAAAACAATACTAGCATATGTATAAATTTTTGTAGCATTTTCAATTCAAAATGAAGGCCAACACAACGACTTGTGCGTGTCATGTGGTAAATAGTTCCAAGGTAATTAAAGAATCATTTCGCAAGATATGTTATATCTTGTGTCAAGAGCTTAACTAGTGAACTTGGCATTCCACCAACAATGTTATGCGCTTGTTAGTTCCAATGACCTTGTTCAGGATAAAAACATTTCCCTTGTTACTTGTTATGCTTCGACTAGTTGGTTATGAACAGAGACATTCTGTTATTTCTCTAACAGTACCTCACATGCCAATAAGCTAAAAGACAATTTGCCTTACCAGCTGGTTGGTTACACCCATTGTCAAATCCAAATCAGATCAGACAAGATTCGGCTATGGATTTCATAATTAGCTTACCTCCTTCCAATGGTTTTATAACCTAAGAAACTATAAGAAAGTGAATGTTCTGCATAATAATAGTTTAAAAGTATCTTAACTATCGAAAACAAGTGTATTACTTAACTAAATATTTGCAACTTGTTCTTTTCGCTATTAATTGATTGAAAACACTTATGATATCTTTGAAAACCAATTTCATGTGTTAAAATTGTGTTTTGATATGTTTAATATTTCTCTTACAATCTTAGTCTATTAATTGATTGAAACACTTATGAATATCTTTGAAAAACAATTTCA
>Ga0123341_1001828_pt1 | contig 16704 bp, 9 predicted proteins | sample Turbeapinknodule_FD_89959 | JGI IMG/M metagenome (GOLD analysis project Ga0123341, IMG submission 89959) | Root nodule microbial communities of legume samples collected from Mexico - Turtle bean Mexico pink nodule | ecosystem: Host-associated > Plants > Roots > Nodule | place: Mexico: Nepantla...
ACTAATAATAACGTTTAATATTTTAAATACTTTTATTAATTTTATATTCACAATGTTTAATATTTTTATTGTAACGGATGTTGAATTGTGATTTAATTATCTTAAAACACTTTTTAAAATTATTATTTGGTAAAGAAGATGATTTGGTTTGTTACTAAAATACTACTTTCGTTATATGTGTCATATTCATTAGATTTGATTTGTGAACTACATAGACTAAAATACTACTTTTCTTATGTCTCATGTTAGACACACTTCATCCACTACAAGAAAATCATCAAATAGAAACCAATTTGTAAAGACCAAAATAATTATTTGCAATAGTAACTAGATTAGAGATATTTTAGAAACTAAAAAAAAATGGTTATAGTTTCTAAATTGGTATCTAATTAGCTACCAATGTTTTAACTACCAATTATTTAGATTATAAATTTGGTAGCAAAAACTTTGGTTGCTAATTAGATACCAATTTAGAAACTATTTAACAATAATAGAAACTAATTTAGAAACCAAAAATTTATTTAATCCATAAAATGTTATATAATTTAGTCACTATAGCAACTAATTATTTTTTGTCTCTAAAATTGGTTTCTATTTCATGATTTTCTTGTATTGACCGACTTCTCATAATCATTCGTGTAGATATTTTTTATTCCTTTAGACTAAATATGACTGTAATTTTTTGTCTAACAAATAGTACTTATGCTATTTGACTGGTGAAGGTTTCATTAAGAAGGCCAAACTTAAAGCGAGATACTTTTACAAACACATTTCAATAGTTTTCGTATGATGAAGGTAAATGTTTTTTTTAAGAATAAAACATAACAAATATAATCAAAATGAAATAGTCAAAAAAAACTTATTTTGAGCTTATCTTTTCTAGCTCAGTAGGGTCATGCTAGACACAATTTTTTTAGCTTAGCTAAATCACTTTAGTTAATATGTATTTATGTTTACTTTAACAAGTGATTATATCATAGTTTTAGCGTTAGACTAATCGATGCAGGTGCATATCATATTTTTAGCTTAAAAATATTTAATAAAACATTGTACTAAGTTCTATCCATTAGCTATCCTTCTTGAGTTAGTTTGGATGGTAATAACATAGAATATGAAAAAGAGACAAAGGAGGAAAAACTATGTTGTTGTGGCATCAATTGTCCTATGGCGTAGGTTAAGTGGGCCAAATCACAATCAAATTGTGGCGCTTGGACTATTATGCACATAAGTAGAAAGAGTTATGTTCTGATGGAGGACCATCCTCACATTCCAGCCACGACATCTACAACTAAGATCAAAGACACCCATGAAGATCTACACAAGACATATTATTTCTTAGTTTGTAGAAATCTAAATAAATTTGTATAAACTAGAATAAGTTCAACTCATGCCTTGTAATTTTGGGCAACATTTATAATAGAATAAGATACAAGCTAGAGAAAGTATGACCACCTTCTAGAAAATTTCACTTGAGAACTCAAGCAAGGGTTCCTAGAAGTAATGCATGACTTACCTAGGGTCTCCTAACCATAACCTTAACTTGTTGTAGCTTACTCCAGACACTACCCTTTCCCCATCTAGCTTATAAATAAGCATCTACGACCAATGTAATTCAAATTTGGAAAATATTCAATGAATCTTCTGCATTTCAGAATTAATTCTCTCTCAAATCCCAATCTCTTCTTTGCTAAAGTTCCTAGAGAACCTAGACTTAGAGCACCTTAAGAAGTTGGCCAAACATCTCCTTGAAAACATAGAGCACCTCCACAAATCCTTCACCAATTCACAAATCCATTCCGTGCATTTTTCTCCTCTTCATCTTTTGTTGCAAAGCCTACCACACACTCTTATGTGACTTGATTTTAGGATTGATCATTTTTATGTTGACACTTTAGTTAGATTTGAAATTTAGACAAGTATAGGTGATAACCTAAGGAAAATTCTCACTGGACATTAACTTAACCAAGTGGTTAAGTAGATGTGAAAGTTCATTTCCATAAGGCAAAGATAAAAACACAATTGAAAGGTGATTATGATGACAAATATGGGCAGAACATGAACAAGCAATACAAGAACAAAAGGATGGACCGAATTGTAAAACAAAGAAACAAATATAAGAACAAGAATAGGAAAACCGAATTGACACAAACATAATTGGAATGGAATAATGGAGGAGATGATGAAAGAAGAACTTAGGAATGGTGAAGCTAGGAGGAATCAGGCCATTTGATGGGGTGGAATCACCAAGAGGAGTGAAAGGAGGTTGCCACTTGAGAGCTTCATATCTCACAAGATAAGACCAATTTAGGAGGAGAACACTCACTCACAACTCACACAAAAAATTGAGCAGAATTTCTTTATTATAATTTCAACTTGTGTTTACAAAGGGAGAGGCCTCCTATTTATAGAGTGAGGAGCCTTGGAAAACAAGGAATGAGGGTAGAAGAGGAAGAAGCAAATATGGTGCGGCTCCTAGGGTGGACTTTAGTCAAAACCGCACCTTATGCATCATTCTAGAAGCTAGGGTTTCCTTCCTACCCTAATGGACTTCTCATGGGCCATTATTATATCTTCACCTCCTATTTATGCTATATAGGCCTACTTTTGTTTATTCTACTATTTGGACCCATCATGTGAGCCCAACTTATTTACAAAATATTCTAAACATTAAAAAGACTAGCAGAAAGAACTTTAGGTGCTCTGGTCCTTGTCCAATTCTCCCTCTAATGAGGTCTTTACTTTGAAATGACTTCCCTTTGTGTACTTTCGCATCCTTGGTCATCTTCTTGTGGGCTTGGTTTGCATCATGCCCCCCAGGTTGGAGAGAATTCGAGCTCGGATTTAGAACTCCTGCAGATAACACAATCAGTTTGCTGAGATATAAGAGAGAGCAAGAATAGAGATGCAAACGTGACTTAGATTCCTGAAGCTTGGGGAGTTCAAAAGATGGGGTCCTATAGAGAGACCATGTTCTGAAAGATTGTTTGAGAATGATAATGCTTTTTGGAGAAAGTCCTCTTAGAAGATGAAAACCTTTAGGAGGTGTGTAAAAATCATTCCTAACATTCTTTAACCAAGATGGTGTGTAACTAGGAACCTTTGGTAATGAAAAAGATAAGGAAGAAGGACACCTTAGAGGTGCAAGTTGGAGCTTCGTCTTAATAGACATTTTATATTTTTTAATATTATTTATAAATTCAAAATATTTTCAAAGTAAAAGTGATTTTTAATATTCTTAAACTTATACATGTTTTCTAAATTTTAAAAAAATATCAAATATAATTTTGAATAGTATTTATATATTTATATATTATTACATTATATACAAAATAATAATTCTAAAAGTTGATTAATTAAATATATTTAATTTTTAAAATTTTATTTATACATTATATTAAACTAATTAAATATAAGAAAAATACAAAGCCAGAAGAAAATCAACTCACGTATCCGTTTTTGTAGTTAAGAACTCGTCCTACAGCAAGATTTTCTTTAATAAACAGCATAAAATTTCATTTTTGTTAATAAGGCGAATAGGGTGTCATCTAGGTATTTTTATTTAAGTTTTGGTTCATTATAGAAAAATTAATGGTTTATTAGTGTATTTTTTCACTGTTTATTGCACAGCCAGCAAATCACTCTATATTCATTTAAAAATATGGAAAAAAAAATCATTGACGCTATTGTCTTTATTTATATTTACTTCAATTGTTTTTCATAATAAAAATAAATATTATAATAAAATAATAGTTTATAAAATGGTAGGTCGAATATAAGTAAAAATTGAGTAGTTTGCGTTAGACTTCAATTTCTTTTTTCAATGACACGGAAGGGACGTGGCGAGGTTCCTTGAGGTGGGTAGGGCGTGATGGTGATTGAGCAAACGCCTTTGGGAGACAAACAGTGACGATGTTGATGGTGCACTGGCACGTTTAAGCTCAAAGCTTTGTACTCTTCAACATTGCAATTTGAAGCACAACCAATTTTCTCAGTCAATGCCGACAAATGGCTTCTTCATCTTTGTTTGGTAACCCTTCTCTTCTCCGTCTCAGTGATTGCCAAAGACGACAACTTTGGGTCAAAATAAACATGACCCACCAAAAAGGTTTTGATTTTGTTATTAGTTAAAAATTGGGGTTGTCATTTTCAATTTTTGGTAGCTGTGTTCTTAGAGTCTTTGTGCTGTTGAAGCGTTGCACTCTAGAACGTAGTATTTTGTGGTGAACAACTTGAGCTAGTTGTTTTGAGTCTAATTGATGTTGATTTTGTAGTGTGCTCACTTTTCTTCACTCTTTGATAATTGTGTCTTGATTTTGCACTACTTGTTAGATAGGGATTGAAAATGAGAGGAAGAAAGATGTGGGATTTTAGCACATGTTGGAATGAGGGGATTGCTCTATTCTGCTGCCGTCCTACCAAGAAATAGGAAATATTTTAAAAAGTAGCCTTGAAATATCTGGGAAGTTAAAATCTGAATGGAAGAGCCAAAGTTTTGTTGGTTTATTTAAATTACTTATACCTTTGTCATGATAAAGAATATAAAAAATATGTAATCATGATGATTGCGAAATCTATTGTTTTCTCCCAACCTTTCTTTTAATCCTTGTATCCAGAGGAACCATAATTTCTAAGAATAAATGCTTATCTACCTTGGTTTTTAACGTACCTAATCCTAGTTTCTAAAGATAGATTTGAAGTTATTATCTCTCATTCATTTGTCTTCTTCAGAAAATTGGTACCAAGATGCAAGTAGGTGTAAATATAACTTTCCCCACAAGTATGAATATTGCTTGTTGTGGTTTAGTTGGTTGTATATCAAAATATGTCATGCACAATTGTGTGGACGATCTTACTATATTGAGATACTTTAATATTGGTGGTCATACCACGAAAGTTCCAAAAATTATAGCAATGTTCTGGAAAGGTCTGTTGTGGGTTACGTTAAATGCAACATTGATGATGTAGCTAAAGGGGCTCTTGGTCTTGCTGCTTGTAGTGATATTTTTTGTGACATGCAAGTGAAATACATTGATGTTTTTGCTTCCTTAATTGGTATAGTTATGGTTTAGGAAGCCAAATTGATGGGTGCTATTATTGCTAATAAGATTGTGGTTGCTAGAGGTTGGACTTCTTTATAGTTGGAATATGATTCCACTCTTGTGGTTGCTGCTTTGAAGAACACCTCTATTGTGTTGTGGTCCTTTAGAGTTAGATGGACTTGCTGCGCTGCTATGAACAAAGTTATTAACTTTAAGGTGTCACACATCTTTAGAGAAGGAGATAAATGTGTTGATAGACTTTCTAGTTTAGGGATAGACTCCAAAAGTGATTTTATTAGGTATGATATAGGATGCCCGATTGTATTAGACATTATTTTTTCTAGAGATCGGTTTGGGTTTCAGAAATATATATTTGTTTGATTAGGCTTGTTTGTCCCATATATGAGTTTGGTTTGACCCCCCATGATTTCATGTATTATGTTTTCTCTCTTTTGTTTTCCAATGCATTTTTTACTTTGGTGTCACATTGTTAAAGAAAAATCCAACAATCCAGATTTTGATTAAGTGCTATTAAACAACAAAGTATAAAACATGACTAGACTTCGTTTGTAAGACGAAATGTTTTGCTTTACAATCAGTGTTATCAATAATTGGTTATGGCATCGCCATGGTGGAAAGCGGTGGAGGACTTTCTAGTCATTGTCACAACGTGGCGGTGGCGATGTGGGTTTTTCATGGCGGCCCATGATGGCCGCTTTTTGCATCACCAGATGCTAACGGTGAACGGAGATAGCGAAAAAGGCGGAAAGAATGAGGCTTGTTGCGGCGGCGCAAGGTCTGATGAGAGTGAACAACGACGACACAGTTTCGATGACAATTTGCGGCAGTGGTGCGTAGTACCGGTGTGTGCGGCGACGACAGTGATGTTGTGTGTGAGTGAGGAACACTAACAATAACATAGCTGACCTAAAATGAATTGGCCACATAATACCTGACCCAATTAAAATATTAACAATAATCCATACAACTGGCAACATGGCTTATGGTCGGCTAAAAACCAAAAATTGCAACAACAAAAATCTAAGAAGAATTGGGCCATATCATACCTGGTCCAAATAAAATGCTACAATCTAATCCAATAACAACAACCAATTGTTGTGACTAAACCTAATAACTGTAGAAAACCCTCAATTAAATTGGGCAATGTCATACCGGCCCAATTAAAATATTATAAGTTAATCTAGTAACATTTTGTTTATGCTTATTTTATTTTGCAGAGAATGTTCGCTTCATTTGTCTATCAAGAAGATTCATAAAAGCTTATGTTATATCAACAATTTCTTGAAACATGAGCTAAAGTTGTTGTGCTTTAATAACTCCCTAATGCTTGCTTTGTTAACACTAAAAAGACTATCTAGCCTGTCCAGTTTCGAGTCAGCTATTGTTAGTGCTTTACACAATTTCGAGTTAAGGCACTTTGACCAAAGAATGATAAATTCTTCCAGCTATTGGGATGTTGCTTCAAGATGAGAAGAGATTTAATGCATGCATGGAGTGCATTCAATGCATCCTCTATGTTCAAGCTTCCCAGACATAAGGTAAACATTCATAAAAGCTGAAGCTGCTCAATGGTTAGAAAAAGATTTGCAACAACTCTTTTCTTCAATGCCTATATAAAGTTATCCTTCAAGAAGAAAAGCATAAGAGTTATGATTTGCAGAGTGCCAAAATGTTGTTAAAATGTATATGCCTTAAAAGCTTTAGGTGAACACTTTTCTGTTCATTAGCAAACTAGAAAAGAGAGCTTGAACTTTGTATACATTGAAAGATGTCACCCTCTCCAATGAGCGAACCCTTTGTGATATTTTTTTATCACATCTTACACAAATATTGTCGTAGCCAGGAGTGACTATTTGTTATACAATCCAAAACAAAACTCGGGTTTTTAGTCATAAGTGGCTAAGTGTTTAAACAATACATAACAAGTTAGCTAGGAATGGTTACATTTTGAAACAATACTTAACGGGTTATCTAGGAGTGGTTGCGAGCCAAAAAAATATTGGTGTTGTAACTTGCAACGTTAGTTTGCATAGTGCAACTTAATTTGTTGATTAAGAATTAAATGTAGTCTAAACTATTAGACAAAACAATACAAAAATCTCTGATTAATTTCTTCATTCCTTATCATGTTAAAATTGCATGTTACTAAATTGCACTACCCTAAGAAGTTTCTGAACTTAGTTTTGAAAGTTTTTGACAAATCGTCTTTCATGTTTAAAACTATCGTATTATTGCATATCATCAGAGATATTTGTGAATTCAACTCTACCTTGTGTGTTTTGACTTGATTTTTCACAGACATTATTGATGGAGTTGTGATGTGTCAGTCTAGTTGGGATGTCAAGGTTTCATTATGATGTTTTCTAGGGTAAAACTTTTAAAGAAAAGATGTTTAATTAAGTTTTAAGTTCCTCATAAATTTGGGTATTTTCAATTGAGTCCCTATTAAACTTTTTTATTTAATTGAGTACAATCTTTTTTATATTTTTGAATTGAGTCCGTGCCTTTTAATTTTTCCATTAATTGGGTGACATTACTGTTATTTTGTCCATCATTACTTGTCTCCATATGTTAAGAAATATGAGGTTTAGAAGTTAATTTAAAATGATATTGTCGTTAATGACAAGTGACTTTGATTGCTTTTATTGAAAATGTATTGGATAACAAGATTATCATGCTCCTCAATGGCTTCCACGTCACACCTAGAGCGACCAAGGGACTGTGGTGACTACGAAGTCCCTTGAACATGTTTTCAATGAAAACAATGAAAGTTACCTGTCATTTTTTCTTTAGCTGCAATATTGTTTTATAATAAGTACAAAACCTTCAATTTTTTAACACATGGAGACAAGTTAGCAAGATAACACGACAAAATAACAACCATGTCATTGTCAACAAAAAAATTAAACAAGTTATAAATTTTTTTAGTACTCAATAGTCCAAAATTTTTTAATAGAGACTCAATTAAAAATACCCAAATTTATGAAAGATTTGAAACTTAATTAAGTAAAAAAAACTATAACTTTCCTCAAATTCTTGATGCTGTCAACTATGAATTTAGTACATGAGAGACCAAAAATTGAATATCTTGTTCTCCAAACAACTTAGATTTCTGGTTTTGGCTTCAAAGAAAGACTTTGATGTTGCAATTATGATGGTTAATGCATGATTTATAAAAGAAATGGCAATATCTTGATGATCTTTATTTGGTGCCTAAAATTTAAATAGTTTGGAAGTCTGAACAGAGTGTTTCCCCTTTCTTGTGGCAGCATGGAACACTGTGGAAGTGCTTCATAAGAAATTAAGTGAATATGAACAAACCATTCTCATTAATTTTTATTGATGTGAACTCAAGAGTATTTACATACAAGAATAAAGCTGCAAAAGGGAAATAGCAGTGCTGCTGTATCAACTCCATGAGACCACATGGCTGTGAAAAAACACACGCACAGCTAGCTGTGAAATGTGAATAAATACACATCTTACTTGCCCTCAAGCGGGTGGTTGGTGAATATCAACCACACCGAGCCTGGTATGGAGTTTGCTGAAAGGAGTGAGTAAGAGAGCCTTAGTGAACGGAGTAAGTACAAGAATCTTAGTGAAAAAATCAGCTGCTTGATCTTTTGCGGAAGTATGCAGCTACTGCATGAGGCCATATGACAATTCTCCCACGCAATGTGACAGCTAGTTCTGAATGGCACACGTATTTTGATTCAGTATTTCTAGTGTAGTTGCTTAATGTCGTGTACATTATAGTAGTTGTGAGTTTGCTCAATCGTGAAAGAAAATTTGCAGCTTCAATCATAGAATTGTATGTTAGCTTGGTTGGTCATGTAATTATGGTATGTTAAGCTACCACTTATTTTTTAAATGTAATCGCTTATTGATCAGTGTCTCTCTCAGAAAAGTGACAAAAATTGGTTGTTTAACCAAAATGAACTAATATAAACGTGAACTTAAGACATTCAACTGAATTTATAGTACTACATATGGTAATAAGAGTAAACTAAATGATGTAGCTGGCTGAAGGAAGAAATACTTTAAATTTCAATTTGATAACTCGCAGTGATAATGTACATTTGCTAGTTTGCCATGTTGCATTGGACTGCTTAATATCGTTTTCGTAATAAAAGTAACTATTGTAACTGTTTTCTTATCTTTGTCTCCCTTCCATTTCAGGGAAAAATAACATTAACTTATGCTATATTCTTTATTTTTTATATTTTGAAGTTATATATCCTACTTGTGCTTGTTCCTTTACTCTTTTCCGAATTAAAATATGTTGTATTAATTAGGAAAACAATCTCCTTAGCCCCTTCAATGATTGATGGCATTCTTTGTCTTGATAATTAAGCTTTTCTAAAAGGGAAGGACACAATTCAATGAAAGTAGATAGATTACCATCACTATTCTAATATATCAATTATCATATCATATTAAGAGAAGTCTTAATCCCCCATTGCTTTGGGGCAATGATCCAGGAAGTTGAACCGAAAGCTATTAATTTGGAAATAAATTTGTATTATTTTATTTTGGTGATGCTTATTATTGATGCTACTTATTCTCAACTTTGTACAATGAAAGTCTGATTGCATTCTGAATTCAAAGATATTAAGCATTCTACCAAAATGCTGGTAGGATGTGGTAAGGACCTTTACAGTAGTGATGAGGGTGTTAACAAAGTGTGTTGAGTGATGGTGGTAGGGTAGTGGTGATAATGATGGGAATGGTACAGATCTTGGTGGTGATCAATGACAGAACACCACTACCCCCACCCCCAAAATGTATGTTGGCCATGCTCAAATTCAAAGAGAGTGAGTGTAAGAATAGTAACTTACGAGTTTAATTTTGTCTATCCTCCATTTCATTTTTTCTTGGTAATTAAAATATAGAAATTACTTCCTTTCTAGATTTGTTATGTTCTTCATTTTGAGAAAAACGGTGAGGGCATAAATTCACCTGTATTGTTACTTTATATTTATTCTCTATCCTTAATTTTGTGTTTCTTCTTGTACTTGTTTAATTATTAATATGACTAACGCAAGTGATAGTTTGCTCAACTATAAGATTGGATTGAATAGATGCAACATTTTGATTCTTGATAATCATACTTTTTGTTTACACTGTGCATCCCTAATAATTGTCATAATGTTTTAAAATCCATTAAATATAAACAAGTAAGAAATGTTCCTTCATGCATTAATGTTGTCCTTTGAAAGTATTGACTAGTTTTCTCCGTAGATAACAAAGATTGGTGTAATTGGTACTGTTGCCCTTATGCTGGTTGCAGTAAGAGCATTCATCTTTACTCCCGCATGGTTGGAAATTAACCAAGTTCAGTAAGAGTACCAAAGTAGGTGAAACATTACCTCGTTAAGTTCTGCATTAGTCCCACTCATTTCCATAACATAAATTTACCACTTTCTGTATCCTCACAGTCTACAATCTGCATAAAATATTAAAAAAAAACATTTAAAATATGGGGAATACAAATACAAATGATGGACCTGTTTGTGTGTACACAAACACTCTTATTGGTTTGGAAGATAACGAATATAATTTCAAAGAAACTATATTGGATGTGAGACTGAAGAACATTTGAGAAGTATTTTAGTGTATATGTTTTAAATTTAAAATGACAATGCTGTACTTCATGTCACTGCATATTCAACAATCACTATATGAGGGTAAAATGGTAATTTTGTACGTTATTATCTATTAATAAATCAATCAATTCACAACTTTTAAAACATCTCTTATTCTATTTTCACTCATTTCTATTTACCAAACAACTAAGCATTTAATTTATTTCTTGCCTATTTCTCTTCAATCAACTTATTTATATTCTGTTTTTTTCCACCGAATCAAACAAGCAAAGAGTTAGGTTATTCTTAATGGATGACCTGGAGTTATTATCTGGGTGTCCTAAGATCAACTAACTAACTGGGTGGAGAAATCAGCATCTCAAGTAAATCTGGAACTGATGGCATACTAAAATTGGATGGTAGATTATCATTAATAAGCCAATGTATAATTGATGAATGTTAGTATATCACGAGGAAAGTGTGTTATAATTAGGTAAAGACAACAAAGAAAAATTTTCTCTCTATTTACTCTTCCTACTTCATTATTCTAATCAAAATCTTCCATGTATGGGTTTAGTGAATGAAGCTGTTTTTAAAGCTTATGTTCAAAATTTATGGAGGTTGTTGAAATTGAAAATTTGGCTAAGTTTCGAAATGTAATGCTTTACGTATTGGGGTACAATGTCAGAAATTAACCTGCTTGTATATTCATTTACTTCGCCACTCGAAAAGAAAGCATGCATTCAGTTCCATACTTCATTTATTATTATAACTATGTTTTTTCTTGCTCAAGATTTTTTATGTTGCCATATAGCATGTTAGTGCAAATGAGCAGCATGCCCTGTTCTTGTCTAGCTTGATTGGTGCAATTGTTAAGTATCATATTGTGAATGATGTTACATTTCCTATATTGAATGTCACGATGCTTGTTCTTGTTGAAAAAAAATATGACGATCAGTATTTCTCTTTTGCTTGTGATATTCTCTCTCTCTCTCTCTCTGCCCTGATTTTGGGAAAAATTTGATGATAGAAATCAAAAATACATTTTTCAGTTAAACAAACACATCCATAATTCACATTACAATAACTTCATGTTTGGCAGCTCCATTAAATGTTAAAGCTGCACAAGCACAGAACACCTTATAGTACGTGGATTTGATTCTATATGGTAATAATAGCTTGGATTGAATGCTATCTTCATTATTGAATATACAAAAACTTTGGCGGGAGAGAGTGAATCTGTGATGACCCTTTACAAAAAAACTTGAGAAACTTCAATTTAGACAAACTGTAGTGTGAATTTGTGTGCATGATTATACAAAATTTAGAAGGAGAAATGAGGAAAAAAGATGAAGAAAGGCGTCGTTATCAGCACCTCCCAATTTTTTCGCTGTTCATAAAATCTTGACTACGATAGTAAAGAAACTTTTGTAGATATGGTCCAGTATGTAGGTCTGTTTCATTTGACAATTTTGTCCCGGAAAGTCAGCAAATACTACGCAACCTCACATTACTGTGCATGATGTCAGTGACGTGAGGAATTTTACAAGTGATGCACAAAAATCCCTATATCAAAAGATTCTACTACCGTAGCGGCAAGAAACTTTGGTCGGCAGTTCTCACTCAGTTACTTTTCAACATGGCTCTTTTCTTTACACAATTTGAGAGATACCACACACGCTTGTTGAATCCAATGTCTTAACACCATGTCCAAAGTATCCCTACTTTACTATTTCTAATGAAATGTGTCTATCATGTATACTCCTCATAACAAAAGAGGAGTGTTAGCAAAACCTGTTTTTTGGATCATCTATATTATAAAGGATCCTACTTTAACTCAACAAATTATACTATATATGCGCGTTAAAGTTTTCTCTTCAAGTATTTCATATTTTAACTTACTTTTAAATATTAGTAAAAGTAGATCGAAAAATGTAAAGAAAATCCGAGACTCATAAAATTTATTATTATTATTATTAGTGTTTTTCTTATAACATAATATTTGAGCATTTTGTAATCAATATATACAGTGTGATATGGTTCATGGATATCAATATCTTTTAATGATGTGACCAGGAGTTTAATTCCTAAATAGTATACATGAAAAAAATATTTGTTAAAAGTGTCAATCTTTTAACTTAATTGGATCATAGAATCTCAAGATACTCTAGTACGATCAATAAGTTGTAGTATTATGCACCTCATTTATCAAATACCTATGAGAGGGTTATTAAATTTTCATAAAAGATAAGAAATAATTTGGGACAACTATCTAAGAAAATGAATGTGGTCCAGAACTACTTGCAGGGGGAATGGGATTCAATGTGAAAGAAGTTTATGGGATTTCCAGTTTTTTTGGCCTATAATATTCCGATATCTAATAATGTATCTTATAATAAATATTTTCTTAGTAAGTTTACATATTTATATCGGTACGAATACGATTTTCATAGTAGATGGTTTCAAGTTTCATGTACGCAAAAACAATATTTAAAAATCGTCAACAGTGGGCATTATTGGGAAGAATCTTATTCTCAATGCAGGGGTTGCGTTATCTGAGCTTGCGGGAGAATCATATAAGAATATTTTGTGCCTTCACCCCTTCACCTAATTGACCAACACCAAGTTTTCCCTTTAGTGCCTTGTTCGCTTCACTAACTCACCAACGCCAAGTTTATGATTCAAATATTCTCATCCTGTAGAATACTTATCATATGCATCAAGGACAAACTATATAGGCAAGCTATAAACAGACATGGACAGATTTTAATTAATTTTTCGAGGACTAAAGGGGCTATCAATCATTATAACTAACATGCATTTTAAGTAAACTATTAAGACAACAATAAGATGCAATTGGTATAAATTTTACTTTTGGTACAATAATTAAAATCTACTTTTATTCCTTGAACCATATATACTCCAAGATGTTCAAATATCGATTTTCCTTATCACTTTCACCAAGAAGAATAATTTTGTCCTCCTTAACGTGAAAGGAAGAATTTCATAAATGGAGCATTGAGTTCTATAGAAAGAAGGATGCGAATCAAATCCATGTGCTGATGCTTCAAAAACTTAGGCACTACCATCCTTGTTGTGAGGCTTGTATATATGCTTACCCATACATAGGGAATCGCTTATTTTTTCATAAAGATTGTGATTAGATAATAGAGAACCTCTTTCCTACTTTGATTGGATGCCCCTTTTGTATGTATTCTTGGATTATTGTTATCATACTTTGGATCGTGTTTTTGTCTTAAAAATCATTTCCCTTTTGATAATCCTAAGCAACAGTCAACGTTATTCGGGATGGAGCATGATAAGTATTCTCAATTTGACAAAATGAAATAAAATAAGGCACGTTAGCGAAGAGTAGCTAGCTAGTACCAATGAATAATAAACAGTTGCATCTTATTAAGTTAATTTATGAGCCCATACACAAAACAAACTCCCATATACACAGATCATGCACACCAGAAAAGATTTGATAAAAGTTGTTTTGATGCCTATGGGGCTTCACAATTGACATCTTACAAAAGATTTTGAGCAACTTAAAATCTAACTAACTAGGCAGTTTGACTGCCTCAGGGGGTCCCAGGAGGGGGAGGACCAGTCTCAGTGCCACACTCCACTGTGAAATCAATGACAGTGGGTGTCACATCCATAGCCTCTTCAACATTGCTCCTGTTAGAGGTCACCCCTTCAGACCCTTTTGCCTTCTTTCCCCGCTTTGTTTCGAATATGCGGCACACAGCCATACCTGTCATCTACATTAGACTTCAAAATTCAATAACAAAACCACCAAACCAAAGATATAAGCATTTGAACGTGAGATAGGAAGAAAACAACTTTTTTTAGTGTTCATAAATGTTCACCTTATTTTGGGGGTAAAAAGATGAAACAAAGTCAGGAAAAAAACATATAGAGAGAGAAAATAATAAATGAATAACCGATTAAAAAATAAAAACGATTAAAAGCTATATGAAAAAGAAATTGAGTGTATGTAACAAAGGTGGTGAATGGACACTATTGTATTGTTTACCTTGGATGGATGTGACTTTAGGGCAAGACGAAACTCATGCATCACCCAATTTGTTTTGGCAAGAGAGTTGCCCTTGGCTTTCCAGTAAACCAGAACGCTCTTTTTTGCAATGACTAGTTCGTCAGGAAACTCAACCTCTTGATCTTTCTCCACTACTTCCCATTGGCCTTTCCCAGCATCTCTCTTTTCAGGGTTTTCAAAGACATGGGTCCTCACATCATAGAAGAAAAACCTATGCCAATTCATATACTTCCCACCTACAAAAAACAACAAAAACAAGCACACATTTTGGAAACAAATAAACTCAGAATACCCAAAACACCATTTTGATCCCATTGTTAGTTCAGTCCGGGCTTGGAAAAATTGGATCATTTTCAGACACATTGTCCACTCACAAAAGAATCAGAAAATTCCAAACCTGTCACTCGGTTAACAACACACGCTAACCTTCTGAAAAAACCTGAATTTAATTTCTGCAAAGCAAATCTAAAAAGAGAATTGAAAAAAAAATTCAGACTGAAATTAATAGGTATATCTTTGGGGTCCATCAGAAAGCCAAGAAAACGTAGATTAAAACACCAAACAAAGAACGGAGGATGGAAAGGGAGGAGTTGTGTTTATGTGTTTCAGACCAACCTCCTGGGAGAGCCCAAGGCTCAGTCTGGTGAACATCACAGTCTTGGATGAGGTCATTAGGGAGTGGCTGTGCCATGATCCTCTTCCTGAGGTAGTAGCCTGCAAGAATTTCATCAGTGGGGTCGAACCTGTACCCAACTGGGAGCCTATAGGTCTTGCCTTCAACTGGGTTTAACACTTCCATGAGTGTCGCCACACCAAAGACCTTTTGCCTTTGGAGAGATGAAGGGACTTGTCTTGAAAGAAATCAATTTATAGATGTGAAGACATGCAGTGCGGTGGATGTGTTTGACTAAGAGAGAGACACAAGATGTGGAGAGAGAAAAACATATGAAACCACATTCATGGTTACAAATCTTTGGCTTCTATTTGACTTTGGGAGAAATGGACCATTTTCCTATGTACTTTTTTTTCAAGATGAATTATGATGCACTTAGTAAGTATTAAACCAGTAGAGGAAATTAAATTAGTTTGGATTTAGTATTAATTATTTTTTAGAAAGATAGACTCTGTACAAATTACAACTAATGTAGTACTGGACTGTAGGTGACGTGAATGAATAACTTTCTTTTGCTTTCAGTCATTTGACCATGGACCCGTTACACTGCTCAAAATGTGTGACACCTTTGACAAGGGCAGTTTCTTTTAATCAATGGCAATTTATGAATTACTCTAATTGGCTATGACTAGGACTAGAGATCAAACTCAAAGTCTCGTCATCCTAATCCCCGTATGTAGATAAAGAAATGAAAGGATATCAGCTATTTGGATATAAGGTTGTGTGGAGGAAGAGAGAATATACCTGTGAATAATAAATATTCTCTCTTTTCAAAATAAAGAGATGTAGAGGAAAAGTCATGTCAGCATCCTTTATTTTCAAATTTACCCTCATTTAAATGTGTCACAGTGCTTCAGAATGTATTAGTATTTAAAATTTTTTATTGTACAATGTTTAAAATATATATATGTAATATTTAAAATGAAGAAACAAGTCATCATAAATTTTAAGGAAGTTTTAAGTTTTTTTATTATTTTATAAAATATAAATTATATAAATAATGATAAACCAGTGTAAAAAAAATATAGTTAAATAAAATCTTCTATTTATATATTAGTTATTAGAGTAAATCAAGTTATACCTATTTTTCAAGTTCTAATAAGATATTTTATTAAATGTGGTTGACTTTAGTTTTGTTTAAAGAAAAGAATATACTATATCTAATTAACATTGAATCATGGACATCACCAATACTTAAACATTTTTTATTTTATTTTATTTTATCCTTATTTTTTATTATAATTTGTTATGAAATTTTTTTCTATAGTTAATTAAGTTATATTTTTGTTGATGTAGTATTTTTTAGATTGCTTTATTGTGAGG
>Ga0123341_1001831_pt1 | contig 16700 bp, 11 predicted proteins | sample Turbeapinknodule_FD_89959 | JGI IMG/M metagenome (GOLD analysis project Ga0123341, IMG submission 89959) | Root nodule microbial communities of legume samples collected from Mexico - Turtle bean Mexico pink nodule | ecosystem: Host-associated > Plants > Roots > Nodule | place: Mexico: Nepantla...
GTATGATTATTTTGTTTTTATATGGTAGATAAAATTACAAAAACAAAAAAATAAACATTTATTAACAAAATTGCATAATAAAATTACAAGTTTTTTTTAATCATATTTTGTCAAAATAAATTTTGTATTTAGAAATAGTTTCATACAAAAGACTCGAAATCCTTATGAGTATATTTGTTAACTATAAATTCTTATTATAATATTTTAATTCTTCATGTTTAGATTTATCAAATTTAGAATCTCTTTAAGAAAAATATTAAAAAATGTACCATTTAAAATATGTTATTTTTTTATATAAATTTCTTTGAATAAAAGAATAATGTATTACTTTTTACTAAGTTTTTCATTTTCTACCGTGCTAAACACAAATTTAAATACTAAATATTGGAAATAGAAAGGAGAAATAAATATATGAAGAATAACTTATAAAAAAAAGATAAAAAAACCTATTTATATGATAAATATTGTTTTAAAAATAAAATTGATATCTATTGATTCAATCAATAAAAAACTCAATCAATAAAAAACATATATAATAATAATAATAATAATAATAATAAAATATCTAAATAATTAATAATAAAAGTAAAAAAATGTTAGTATGTATAATTGGAAAACCAAACAATAATTATATTTCTAAATGTTGAATTTAGCATTGATTTTAATTGTTTTGTAATAAATCATTCTATAGTTAAATATCTAGTGTTATTTTATTGGCAAAATAAAATACAGTTTTAAAAACTCTATTTTTTTCTAATTTTAATAATTTCATGTTAATATGGGTAAAAAAATGCTTTATTTTCATATTGGATAATGAAGTATGAATTATGAGATTTATAAAATAAAAGAAATCACCAAATTTTAGTTAACACTATGAAGGGCACTGAGGTAGTTTCACTTACCAAAAAAACCCTTCTTCGTTCCTCGAATGTTGAACAGGCGGAGAGAAAGACAGAAAAATGTTGAGAAGCTTCTCTTCTACACTGCGGGGATGTTCCAGAAGGTTCCGAACCCCACTCTCTTGCCACCAGAAGCTGTACACGAACGGAGGAGAGGGTGCACGTGTGAGGCCTCCGAAGCTTCTGGTGGTTCAGCCACGCGTGCGGCCGGATAAGCTGTTGCAGGCGAAGCTGAACGAAGCTCTGTGCCTCGCCAACTCCCTCGAGGACCAGCGCGATGGCTATTTCCTCACCGATTTCTTCGACAAGCCGTTGCCACCTCACGTGCTCGTCCAGAACCGCGTCCCACGAGCCGACTCCTATTTCGGCCACGGAACCGTCGATAACATCAAGTGCCACGTGAATGCTGCTGAGGAGTCTAAGGTTGCCTTGTCTTCTTAATGTGACTGTTATTATGTCTGAAAGTATTGTTAAGGGTGTAACTCGTGTGTTTCAGGAAGAGGTGGATGCAGTTTTTGTTAACGCCACACTGTCTGGGATTCAGCAGCGGAATCTTGAGGTAAGTGTGATGTGATTTTTGTGTCATTTTTGTTTCATGAAAGTGGGAATTGAGGTTTATGTACATGGCAGAGGGCTTGGGGGAAACCCGTGTTGGACCGTGTGGGACTTATCATTGAGATTTTCAATGCCCATGCGTTTACCAAGGAAGCGAAACTTCAGGTTGGTGATCTTTGAAGTGCCCTTCTTCTCGAAATGAAATGTTGTGTTGCACTGTTACTATATATTGTTTGGCATCTGGGAGTGCAGGCTGAACTCGCAGCTCTGTCCTACAAGAAGACCAGACTTGTTCGTGCTCGCGGCCCTGATGGTCGCTACACGTTTGGTGCTTCTGGGGAAGCTGAAGTTGTTAGCGCCCGAGGGTGAGTTTATTTCCAATTTTTCTACTGAGGGAGTGCTACCAATGCTCTCTAACACAATTTATTAAGAACTACAAAATGGTGAGAGTGCTTATTAACTAAGAGATGAGACCTACGCAATCTTGTGCGTTTCAACGAATTTCAACCAATTTTAGAGAGTCTGCTAAAAAGAACGTGTTACAGATATGCTGCTAGGATTTCTCTATATGCTCTTTGATAACGATGATGGTCTTTGAATTGGACCACTTTTTTTCTTTATACATAAGCGATTATAGAGATTTGGGGCGTGACAGAATTTTGCCATATTTGATAAGTGTGATGTTGGCTATGGACAACACTTCCTCAAATTGGGCGAGTTTGTTTGTGATCCCTTCAGAGAGGGTTAGCCAACTAGAATAATCAGGCACAGGCACAGGCACAGGCACATAGTATTTCAGTTAAACAAGCCTCATTCTTGCATATTGCATGATGACTTGACTTTTCTAATACCTAAATTTTTCACAGGAATCTATCTTTTTCTATTTTACATGTTTAGAACTCCAATTTTTTCCAGTCATGCCTATTTAATTTTTGGTTTACCTTTCTGTTACGAAGTATGGACATGGTTGAAACTGAATGTAGTTTTTCTTTCCACTAATCCCTACTCTTAATGAACATATACCAGTATGCACGTGTTGTTCTCTGAATTTGTGTATCCTTTAGCCTAGTCTATTGTATTGCTGTACTGAACTGATAGTTAGAGAGTAACATTTCTAGATTCAATACCTGTCAATTTCAGGAGAGGAAGTGGGGGACAAGGTTTTATGAGTGGTGCTGGAGAAACTGAACTTCAGCTTCAGCGACGAAGGTATGACTGTCATATCATATTGAACTTTTTTCATACAATATTCTCAAGTGGTATATTTCTTGTTTTCCTAGTAAATCTCATGGTTTCCTTATAAACCTGTGTTATTTTCATTGTTGATTTTTCACTTTCTCATTGCATCATACCATTGAAATTGTCGCTGTAATTTTTTTAATCCAAATAATATTTCAAAGGGGTGAATTATCTAGCTTTAATCTGCACTGAATTAAAATTCAATCCTGCCGAGCACAGTTCTCACCGAGTGTCATTAGATACATGAATCACAAGTTGTACTAGTAGAAGTTATGGGGTTCTTTTAAACTATAACGCATGCTCAGTAGTCCAGTGTACGGACTATGATCTATTTGTTGACGTGAAATCTAACAGTTTATATAATGATTTTATACTATGCATAATTGAATCACTAAAGTGCAAAATACCTTTAGAATCATAGAGAGGAGACTTTATTTATTATCTCAAATTGAAGAGGTTCGCCGCACCCGGGCTTTGCAGCGTGCTGGTCGCAGGAGACGTGGAGGTTCACCCGGACAAGGCTTACCCACTGTTGCTGTTGTTGGGTATACAAATGCTGTAAGTGGTCTAAATATGCGTATTTGATATTTATTTTAATCAGAAGCATAACTGCTATATCTTTCAACATGTTTTTATCAGGGAAAATCTACATTAGTAAGTAGATTATCGGACAGTGATCTGTATAGCGACTGTAGGTAAAAGTCACCTTCAATGCTACCCTTGTGCACTTACATCGTCTAATTCTAATATAATTTTTAGTGCTGGTATTTTCACTTTAGATACTTAATGGCATTACATGAATTGTAGATTGTTTGCCACAGTTGATCCTAGAGTGAGAAGTGCTGTTCTTCCTTCGGGGTAATTTGACCTGCAATTTATCATTTCTTTCTAATCTTAGCAGCAGTACCCTCCATTTTGTACATTGGTTGGTAGTGTTGAATATATATGCTTCACTATCCTGAATTCTTAATTTCTTTTTTCAGAAAGAAAGTGCTTTTCAGTGACACAGTGGGATTCATATCTGACTTGCCCGTACAGGTAATGTTGAAACATGAGCAAATTGTTGTGTCAGCGTGACTGTTCCCTGATTATTTTTATCAAAATATTCTTCAACCATTCTTTTATGACAATTATCTAATCTAACCTTTTTTTTTATCTTAATTTGTGTAGCTGGTGGAAGCATTTCATGCAACTCTAGAAGAAGTGGTGGAAGCAGATCTGCTTGTGGTATGATTTTTCAATTTCTTTCAGTTTCTGGGGAACAGAAGTGGTAATTTAGCGTCTTTTGCATCTTGTCTGATTTATTTCTGATACCAGTCTCAATTTCACAAATCTCTTTTTTTTTTCCCTTAACTAAAAACAAATAGGAGAAAAAGAAAAAGGAAACATTAAAAGTGAATGGTGATAAATAAGATGACGATTGCATTGAAGATTTTCAAATTAGGACTTTCTTTTTCTACAAATATCCTTGATATGGTCGATTTATGCTTGTAATACAGATTGTATTTGGTTCTTCATACTTCTGGTTGCTCTTTATTTTTGGTGGACTGTTACTTTCTGTACAGTATGAATGAGACTTATTTTTTTGTTTTTATAGTAGCTATTGCTCCGAAACTTACAGGAGTCAATTATTTAGAATTTAATCTTTTATTTAGTAACTGACAAGTCAACTGTTAAATTTATTTTTCTTGTAGCATGTGGTCGATTCAAGTGCTCCCAATCTTGATGAGCATCGCACAACAGTCTTACTAGTTCTTCGACAAATAGGAGTGTCAGAAGAGAAGCTTCAGAATATGATTGAAGTTTGGAACAAGGTGATACAACTTACAAGTATATAACTCATCTACCCATTTACCAAATTGCAAGAACAACTGTTGATCTGTTCACTCAATCTCTGAAAATGTTTAGATTGATATCGAAGAAGAATGCGACGATGGTGATGAATATCTTGATGATGAAGATGAAGATGGCTTCAAGGTAGAAGATGATGTGAAATCTGAGTTATTAGCAGAAAATGAAGGCATGAAGGAGGTTGATTGCGAGGCCATGGAAGAGAAAGACTATTCTGATGGTTGGTTATATGCTAATGATTTGGTCGATGAAGCTGACCAACTAAATGAGTCCTTTGAACAGCACGATGGTCTGGAAAAAGATAGTTCAATTGATCAATCTGGTCCACATGTGAAAGCATCTGCTATCACAGGAGTTGGGTTGCAAGAATTGCTCGAATTGATAGATAATAAACTGTGTGTTCAAAACAAGAAGGGTGCACAAGTGGTTGAAAGAAGCATCTATGATCGTAAATGGAGGCCCCCCCACAATCAGGAGGAGTCTGGCATAGCAGTTGAACAGTAGATAGGAAAGTGTCTTTCCTTGCTTCCTTGTTATGTCCAAGTTTGATCATCAAAAAGTTGTGGGCCATTCTGTAATGTGATCATGGGACAAAACATTGCCTCTACAATCCAGATGAAGTAACTTTGAAGCAGCTCATGTGCTCAGGTTAATTGTCCTTCTGCTGTCGGAATCTGCCATTTATAAGCTTTCCATGGATGATAATTTAGTACTTAAAGATTGAATAAAGTTGGTGTGTAGAGTTGCAGTGGTTATACACTTCCTGCCAAACAAAAAAAAAAAGGTCCATCGATGTATAATTGAAGTAATAATAGCAGAATAGTGGTACACAAATAACTACATATTAAATATGTATTCGTTCGTTTTCAAAATAGATTGTAGTATAACATTTTTTCTGTATATACACAACAGATTTCACCTATAGTCATCGCTTATCACCGTTTAATTAGCTTGGTATCCACCTCTGCTTAAAAATCAATTATAGATATGTTTGAAGAAATAATGGCGGAATAACAACACAAGAAGAAAACAGTGACATCATTCAAGATATTTTTTCACGAATTTAGGTGTAATAAATTCCTGAATATGAAGAGGGATTAACATTGTAAAACACAATCAAAAGTTAATAATAAAGTTCCGTTGCCGGGAATCGAACCCGGGTCTCCTGGGTGAAAGCCAGATATCCTAACCGCTGGACGACAACGGATTTATTGATAAAGATGCGTTACCAATAGTATTTGACTATATAATTACTCAGGCTGCGATTATTTGACAGATGAATTGCGTAAAGTAATAAACTTCTTTCATTAAATTATTTGACGATAAACATAACCCATTATTAGAAAAAATTCTACAGTTCTCGCAATTTTATGCATAAAATTTGACACCTCGAACATGAAACTGAAGGACAAAAGGCAACATACAATTTACCTCAAGTTTTAATTTATCAAGGTAAAATGCCTATTTAGCAAATTCAAAATCCAAAGTAAATTAACTTAGACATGTTTGAAGAAGGAAAATCCAAAGCATAACAAACATATTTTTCGTATGCAAAAGGGTTTCAACACAAACCATACTAGAAAAATATGTAAAAGATGACAACGGACATAAGAATAACAAAAATTACTTATATTCATTGTAAACCTGTTATTATTAAAATGTATAAATATAATAACAAATAAAAGATGACAAAACTATTAGAATATACCAATTATTTTGAAAAATTGAAATTTTGGAACTATAATGGAAGGGGCCGCGCGAACGCAGGCCCCCACTGCCACAAATTATGACGTAGGCTCTGCCACTTGGGCAGACCTTAGGCAAGCACCCTTCCTAAGTGCAATGGAAGTCACATGCCTAGGCCATAGACCTTGCTGATCATCCATTGACCCCGTCCAGGTAAGTAAGTTACTCAATCCCATATGCCTAACCTTTATAGCCTATCAGATCCACTACTATACACATACTTTTCGATGTGGGACAAAATATTTCGCTTAAAATGAAACACAACAAAGACTGAGTATCCTATATCGACAGTCATAGCCAGAATGAGGTTTTACCTCCATAACCTCTACTTTACCGTGCACTAAGAAGATTTGAAGTAAAATTATATGAATTTATCAAGAGCTACTTGTCTAGTTTTTCAACAACAGAAGAGAAAAAAAAAAGTTCTACGAAACACACTAAGAAACACCAATGACATTACTATGAAAGTGTTATGCTTTCGCAATTTTATTACCAGCCAAAATGAAACAGCGTTTTAGCAATCTTATCAAAATAGTTGAACTTTTCGTTTTACATCTTATGCATAAAATAGTTTTCATCCAGCATAAATAACATGAAGAATACGTACTCAATTCAAGATTACTATTGAAGCCCGAGAGAGACTGAGAGAAACAAGTTGGGAGGAGTTAAAGCACTAATCATCAGTGCATAATTATAGTGTAATTCATTATGTTGGTAAGTAGTTATTTCCTTTTCCTCTTTCAAACTTTTATGCTCTGTAATAAATAGCTGTGTAAAGTATTGGGTGATAAGGGCAGTGAGATCAACTCAGAAAGTGCTTCTGCAGATAAGATGAAGAGGCAAGGGGGGAGAATTTGACCCTGACATGATCCTCTATGTGGAGTAAATAAATTCTTTACACAGTTGACAGTTCCAAAATATAGAAAAAGAGACTGTAATGAAACACATTATTAAACGAATCCACATATCTGAGAAGCCAATGTGTCAAAATAACCAGTAGGAATGATCATTACACTGTCATGTGCCTTTAACTTGTCTAATTTTTGTTATGAGGAACGTGTCTAAGTTGATGGCCATAGAACCTAGCCTACCCTTAATTCCTCTGCATGCATTGCCATATGGGATTAATTGATTGAGGGTTTTGTTAATAGGGCTTGGATCACCTTTTTCATTCAAAATTTGATCACCATTTGAATAACCTCTACTACTGTTTCCGGAGCCTCTGTGGGATGCATTTGCCTCCTCTCTTCAAAAATTATTTTTATGAAAAGTAGAAGAGATGCTAGGACATCCTATTTCATTTTGTATTTTAATATTTTGTATCAGAAGATGTGCGAAAAGTCGAGAAATAACTTGTGAGTACAGAAGCTATGGCCTCCTCCAGATCATCTTGGATTCAGAAAATTATCTTCCTTTGGTTTCTGACACCTTTTCCTATGGAAAATTTTGGTGTTATGATCCCCGTACTGTACCTAGCCAACCCATTACCTTTTGTGTCTGGAATATTTCTTTCTGTCTCACTATTCCTGAGTCTCATTTATGTATATTGTTTATTTACATAAATGAATAACAAGCTTTCACATTGATTAAGATATTTCGTATTACATACAGTGAGTGAGGGAGAGAGGAATCAAGTTACAGGACATACTTCATAACTTCTTCCTGAAGTGATAGAAGTTCTTATTAAATAAATCAACTCTCTGAACTTTGATATACTATAGAAATCAAACAATGCTACATGGCACTTCTTTGGTTTAACATGTCATATGAAATTAAAAAGGTAAACAAATTTGTAATATGGGATTGCATGTCTGCAAAAACCTGGATTATTCAATTTCTTATATTCATCGAGAGATTTTGATAATTAAATTTATAAAAATGAATAGTAGAATTTGATACCTGATAATATATAGACACATATATGATAAAAGAAAACTGATGAATAAAAAGGTGGTGCAAGTGTTCCCTGTTAAAAGTAGGCAATTGGCAGGGCCATGTAAATATATTTAGCTGATTAGTGCCGTTGTTCCCATGGCTTAAGGAATTTATATCCCGTGTAGAAGAAAAATTTGCAAATGCATTCGCTTATGAAATTTACACTGCAGCTCCTTTCAACCAGAGCCTGCAACCTACTAAGAATTTACATTTCTCACCCTCAACCCCCACACAAGGTACATATAGGGAAAAAATGGAAAGTGAAATCAAAGAGGAAAAGATGAAGAAGAAAACGAGGAGGAATTACAAATCACAATCAATCCCTATTCTCTCTCCTACTATGCCAAACCCCAGCTTCCCTCGTGGTTTTATATTAGATGGAAGCCAAATGAAATTGATCAGTGCGGTCTTGCTCTAATCCCAGCCAAAATGATGAAAAACATCTCATTTACAGGTTGTCATGTCAATGAGCCAGGTCTTCACTCCCAACACCGACAGTAGACTTGTCAATCATGAGCACATTGTACTGTTCATATACTCTTGCACGATTCTCAGCCCACCATTGCTCTGCTTGCTTCTCACTGAACCTCTTCCGACTACATTCACCAATGTTAAAGGATAAAACTCAGGTTATAAAATTGCTAATCGTTAAATGCCGTACAGTTATCTGGTTTGTCCTACCAATACCAAACTACAAACATTACAGTGGGAAGCAAAAAAGAGAAAATATGTAATTGGTCACAACATGAATAATGCAACTAAATTTCCATTAGAATTAAAATGTCACTGACGTATGAATAATGCTCGTCAAGGCTTTTAACACCATGTATATTTTATCCTACTTTTTCTTCCATAAAAGTAGGATACAATATTTTACATTAACAAATTTAGCATGTGAAGTTATGTAAGATGTAAAATGTAAAATGGCGGAAAAAATATGTCCGTAAAATACTGCATACCTGAAGCGAACTCTCTTAAGCTCTATTTTACCTCCTGGAAGGGAGGTGAGCGTAATATAAACACCAGGTTCATCTTGCTCAACCCATTCACTTTCACTACGGGATTCACAGTCTTTTGTTCTGCTCCCATTTCTATTTGTTGAATCAGACTGGCCCTGTTTATTGTGACCTGCACTTCGGTTACTAACTGTGCTTGATCCATTTGAGAGTAACTGGTTGTTTGATGCAGTTAAATCTGCCTCTGGACTTGATGTTTGAATATTTAATCGGTCAATGGAAGCATAGTTAACATCATTGGAACAAGGATTGGAACCAAAAGAAGCAATAGACGGTGATTTCACATTCCTAGCAGGTACTACAGGTAGCCTCTCAGCCATGTCCTTCAACTGCTCAGGACAGAAAACAAATAAACTTTGGATCAATTAGCCTTGCAATGATACATCCAGTACAAATCTAGAACAGAGCTATACAAGCTTAAAGATTTTAAAAGTCCACTGTGTTGGGCATGAAATTGAATCAGGATTGACTGTAACTCTGTAAATGTCACATTTCATGGCTTTACAATTTGATTTTAGGGTCAATTAGAGTTAATTCGGACAATCTGCAATATATTGCCTGGCTAATAAAAAAATCCTGGACATAACCGCTGATTTGTTTCAAAAAGAAAAATAAAAGGCTCCCACCCATTAAATGTACAGAATTATTTTTTGCTTTCTTCATTGACTAAGTTATTGGCTGTAATAGTTTAATTAGTAATTTAAGAGATTAAAGCTTCAACCTGAGCAGTGAGTGACTTTATTACTTCCTTTGCTGCTTTGCATTTGGCAGTTTCTTCCCCGGCAATTGCTATTGCATCTTTTAGCTGTTTAGTTGTTCTTTCCAGCTCAACTTCTTGAAGTTGGGCCTTCCGAGTCAGGTTTTCCACCTACAAGGGAAAAAAATTAAACATCTTTGTTGAAAGTTTAGAAAAATAAAGGGGAGAAAGGAAGGTGGAAAGAATCAGTTCAACGAAAGTGTGTTATAGAGATCAGGCATTCTCTATGTCAAATAGTAAACCACTTATGAAAGAATAATAGAAGATAGGTGATAAGAAGTTCTCTAATTGATTCATTGAACCCTCAAAAACAAAAAATGGGAAAGAAAAAATCCACTGTAAAAAAATCTACTGACTGTTAACCTTTTATGAGATAGAAGTATAAATCACAAACCCTGACTACCTTCAACAGTAGATTATTATAATAAAATACAGCAAGTAATTGAGCAACTCACTGACTTGCAATGAATATGCATATTGCTACATGCGCCCAGGCATAAACTATATAATATCATAATAGCATATAACTTCCTTCTTGTCTTCATTCTCACACGGTGTCTAGCTCATTTCATCAGACAAATTCCCAAAAATTAGCATCATAACAAATGACCAGTTGTAATACAAATACAGAGCCATTTGAATCCATTTTTGTTAAAATTCTATTACAATTAATTACAGCAAGAAAGCAAATACTGACATTGAGTACATAAAGCAAGATACCTGTGATCTTAATTTAATAACCTCCTGACTGAGGCTATCGTTAGTCCTCTTAGCATCATCCACAACTATCTTTGGTGATGTAAGACCTCCTAGCGTTGGGGTTGGTGTAGTTGAACGAGGTGGACTAGGTCGTCTAGATATTGGGGATGTTGCTCGGGAAACAATTCTAGATCCAGGTACAGAAGCTGAGAAAAATTTCTTTGATGATCCAAAAACAGGATTAAAAGATTTAGAAATATTCAATGCTCCCCATTGTGAACCCCCATTTGGAACAGGTGAGACACGGCTACTGTTGAATTCCAATTTCTTGTTTTTCTTTGAAGATCTGCTTTCCACTTGTTTGAAGGATTCAATTGAAGAAAACCTGGCAAGTTGATTACGAGATCTGGAATCTAATTTATCATCCTTATCAATTAACTCCAGCGACCCACGATTGACACTTCCTCTTCTGCTCACAGAAGAATGAGATGAAGAATCAGTTTCTACTGTTTTCCTAAGTTTATTAAAACAATTATCACAGACACGATAAGGTTTGTTGGGGTTTGGTGCCATTGAAGCCTTAAGAGACTTCTTACTGCTACATGAATGGCAAAAAACAAGTCCGCAATTATAACAATTGTGGCGTTTTCTTTTGAAATTAAATGGCATACGACAGCCTGTACACATAGACTGGTCAACACCGGAAACCCACTTATGCAGACATATAGCTGCAGTGAAATTAGTTCCGCAAGCAATACTCTTGACATCTTTGTCCTTCAGAGCTTCAACCAATGTTGGGGAATTTCTATCATCTGTATCCCCATGGCCTAAACGACCATTTGCACCCTTTCCCCAAGTGTAAACTTCAGTCCTTGAAGTTAAAACTGCAACATGATACGCACCACATGCTATCTCCTCCACGAAACTTTTTGACGAAAGTTTCCCTTCAACACGAATTGGTAGCCTCCCATCAGCCTGAGGATTGCCTAATTGGCCATAGACAGGACTACCCATTGTATAGACATGGCCAGAGGTGGTAAGTGCAACAGTGAGGCTATGTCCACAAGCAACTTGACAAAAATTGGGTTCAATGAGGGCAACACACGTAGGAACAAGTTTTTCTTCCTTACTACCATGCCCAAGTCGACCTTTGTCTCCATCACCCCAAGTAAACAGCTTCCCTGAAGAGCAGTTGCTGGAACTTGAATTTCCAACCATGACTTCTACGACTGCAGCCGAATGCCAAACCCCACACGCAGCCCGCACAGTACGAAGACCCTTGAGGGACTCTACTTCCCTCGGCAATGAAACACTTTTTCGGTCTCCATGACCCAAAGCACCAAATGTACCATCACCAAAAGTAAATAATTGACCAGCAGATGTCACAACAGCAGTGTGCCATGGTCCACAAGAAATATATGAAACATGTATGCCTTCCAAGGGGCCATTTACTCTCTTTGGTACCCAGTGGCTCACTTGATTTCCGTGTCCTAGAAGTCCATAATTGTATGTACCATTACCCCACGTATAGAGATCACCAGAAAGTGTCACAGCACATGTGTGATATTCCCCACAAGCTACAAGTTCAATATTTGTATTACTTAGAGCATCTATAAGCTTTGGATGGAGAACATCAGAGTCAACACCGTGTCCGAGTCTGCCACCTGATTCCTCCCCCCAGGAGAAAATTTCACCTTGTTTGGTCACTAGGGCTGCATGTCGTCCACCACAAGCAATATTCTGAACATCAAGAACTACTGCAGATTCCAAGGCTTTGGGAAATAGAGAATCCATTTTCACACCCAAACCACTCCCAACTCGGTGATTCCCACCACCCAGAACACCATCACCTGTGCCTTCCCCCCAAATGAAAACATCCCCTAGAGCATCACCATCATCATGACCAGAACCTTGGCTAGATGTGCTAACAGCACTTGATAGACTCACTCTAAAAGCATCCATACCCATTGTTTTCATGTGACCATGCATACTGTCTGATCCTCCCGACGACACAGAATGTACTGAAGCACTGGCAGAATCTGGAGGAAAGAAAGACTTTTGAGGGACAGCATATAAAACCACATCCAATGCTTTATCCAAACCATTCTTAGGGGGGCTCTCATATGGGCTATGAAGGCGAAGGTGATCCCCGCTATCCTGAATAGAACAAACAAATATTCTCTAAATAAACATTTTCAACTTCAATTGAGAGAGAGTGAGAAATTCGAACGGACATAAGCAATATGTTAATACCTTTTTCAGGCTTTCATTACTGCCAAAGGGAGAATTTAACGGAGAACTTCTTCTAGTGTAGGTTCGAGGACTATTAGCCTCAGATGGAATACCTTCACTTCTTGACTCTGTTCTCCACTTCCGGTGATGGCTACGGGAAATCAATGCTTTCAAACCACTGAACCAGACTTCAGCTTCATCTTTGTCCTTGCATATCTAGTAGAAAATAATCAAACCATCAGACTGTGTTATATAAAATTTATTGATCCTGTTCACAAAATCAATAACATCCGTACAAGTAAAGCAACAGGACTACTGCAGCAAAAAAATCCAAAGGGGAGAGGAATGAAGAAATTCATACCAAGTCCAGTGACCTATCATTGTAGATAAGAGAGAATGACTGGTATTCTTTCTCAGGTCGTGGATATCTTTGAAAGATAGGCTGAAAAGAGTAGGGCCATTTTTTATCAATCATAACAGAGAACCTTATCACTTAAAGAATTCATGGTAGATGCCGAAAGTCAAAAAGGCATGAGTAATGTCTTTGAAGATAAATGCCAACTTATTAGAATAGGACACTGAAAGAGCAAACATCATGTTCCTCAAAGCAAAACACAATCTAATAGTTACCACAAGCAGGTATATTGTAAACTATTCATAATACTAAAGAAACAAGGCCTTTTACTGTAGATGGATAATGAAATATATCATATTCAGAAATCTTGACTTCCAGCACATGGTGGTCACACTCACATCACAAGTGCATATAGAGATAGGGGACAAACTGTATAAGTCATACAAACATCAAATTCAACAGAACTATCTTATAACTGGTTATCTCAACATGGTAAGGCACTGTTGGCTAAATCTAAAGAAGCAAACAATATAATGACTTTACATGTCAATTTAAAAACTTACTGTGCGTTGTCCAGATATAATTCTGGAGACATGACTCAGTTTAAGGTGTTTCTCTTCTTTCCCTGAGAACCATATCAAAACAGATTCATCCTGAAAAAATAATAGAGAAATCAAATTTTAACTTTTGGTTACTGGAAAACATCTAAAAACAAACTTTAATGTAATAAAAACAAAATAAATTATGAAAATAATATGTGTAAACCACAAACAAGATTATTTCAAACCATGAAATGGCATGAAAGTAATTCCGTAAAGGGTATGCATAACCACCAAATACAAGAGTTTGATATGGCATGGTGGTCAATAAGGTACCATGAATGCTCACGTCCAAACTCTAGATATGTGGACTAGAGTGTTTGCTTTAACAAGATTTGGCATGTTTTTTGAAGGCCAGCTTCCCATTTTACAATATTGGCACAATGGGTGTCTTAACCAGATATAATCCTTCTAATGTGGGCCAGAAGTTGTATCCCACCATACACTACTAAATTTTCCCAGTAAACTAAGCAGGGCTGCCCACTTCCAATGGTTATACTAAAAGAAACATCAAGTTATCATATTTTCAATATGTTGCTGAAAATTCATGTTAAGCTCAATACATAATCATTGTGACTTTATCAAAATTTCGTAATGTTGTTACTGCAAACACTTTGAAACCTAATCTTAAGCTAAACTAATTGATGGTGAGAAATTGATTAATCTTTCTTTAATATTTGTAATTTTTCTAGTAGAGCATTAAGCATTCAAATCTAATAATTTTCACAATCTAATCTGTTTCAAGGTTCCCTACTATCACTTAGAATAAATATTTTCACCACTATTTAAGAATAAATAAATACAAAATAAAATGTAGAAAGATCAAGGATTTTATTAAAGCCAAATACAATTCTTTGAAGAAAAAAATTGTGAACACACTTCAACAAGGATCATTTTAATTTACAGATTAAGAGTACAAACTCACATTGGAAAGACGAAAGGGGCAAAACTTGGGTTTTCCCCTTCTCCCATACTTGAGCAAGCAGGCCCCTTTCTTTAAAGCAGTAATGGCCTGTCAATAAGATCAATAAAGGATTCAGCCAGCATGTACAGCACATCTGAAGATAGAAGAAGACTTAAAGCATAGAGAAATCACTGAATAAGCATAGCACATGGATAACATTACTGAAAAGCACGAAGATCAGCCTGCTAAAGTCCAAAACTCAACATAACAGAGCAACAACTGACTGAACGCTATTGAAAAATTTACTACAACCAGGCCATATAAAAGAACATATCCAACTCTTTTGTCATTCAGTCAATATAATAGTCAAGCAGCATATTTTAGAGCCATACAAAATAGCATTTAACTTGTCTTCCTGTGGCAGAACACGGTAACTAACACCCAAATAATTCATAAAAGTGAAAAATAATTAATTAGAAAGGCCCATAAATGATAAAATTAGTGAAACATAAATTCAAAAAATAATTAATCTAATATTCACATAGTCAAATATCTAATTATTTAGCCCGCAAAAGAAGTAAACAAAACTTTGAACACACACTTAACTACATATCAACACACACTACTCAAATTTGAATTAAAAGAAGAAAACTTAAAGTAACAGGTCAAAACAACCAAGATTTTTCACTGCCAACTACAAACTAGCTTGACCTGATGTTACAATCCTAGCGGCAGTCAAACTAGCGAATCATAGACATTCATCAACATATCCATAATTTTAAGTTCCTAGCGAAATTAAGCCAATAACCTAATCCCTCCCTCGTCCCAAATTTACAATGCCCCCACAAACAGAAAATAAGAACATTGCCAACACTGTACAACGCACGCACAGCACACAGATTAACAAAATCTAAAAGCAAACAGTACTACAAAATAAAATTCAAAGCACAACGCTACAGAGAAAAGTTTCCAAAGAAATGGACAAATTATATATATAATATAATATACCTGCTCAATGTCTCTTTCCACAGGGCCGGTTCTGCTAAGATCCGAAGCCATTCTACCAGTCCGCGACATCACGCAAAACAAAACCAAAAAAAAAACGCAAAAGAAAAAAAAAACACAAACAGCACTAATTAGAAACTTTCACTTTCTCCTCAAATCTAAACACTAATCTTTTACATTCACCAGTTCTCGTACCCGAACCCCTCCATTCATCAATTCACCCACTCAAACCCTCGCTCCAACAGCTCCAAGCCTCCTCCAGCACGCGAATCCACCATAATTACAGCTCCATCTCGCACTCACCGAATCGAAGCTTTGCTCCGTAGCTTCATGCGGCGCAGGAACCACTCTAGCGTGCTCCGACGAGGCGATTGGCACCGCGGCAAGGCGCTAGGTTGCGGCGGAAGAAGGCGATCGAGGAACGACGGCGACGCTCGGCGGATTCCGGTGATGGGGAGGTCAGCGAGCTCGCGGCGAGGAAGTGCGCCGAAACGGAATGGGAGAATCTAGGGAAGTATGATCTGCAAAATCAGTTGCAGATGAGAGAGAGAGAAGGGAGAGGGAGCTAGAGAGAGAGAAGGTGAGGTTTTAGAGAGAGAAAGCGAAGGGGAATTATAAAAAGCATAGAAAAAGAAACACAGTGTACGTCTATGGCTGAGGAATGAGTGAGTGTGTGTGTGTGTGAGAGAGAGAGAGAGAGAGCGAGCTCAAAACAGAAGCAAGCTACATTCATTTTTTTAAAAATTGAAAAAATTAAAAAGTTAAAGCGATCGAAAATCACCCTAAATTTCGCCATAATTTACGACCTTGCCATTACGCTACGCTTTTTCTTTTTGGTTTTTTACGAAATTATTACAAAATTAAAAATACTTTGTTTGGTTCATTACAATGTGAAAAATATATCGACA
>Ga0123341_1001832_pt1 | contig 16699 bp, 11 predicted proteins | sample Turbeapinknodule_FD_89959 | JGI IMG/M metagenome (GOLD analysis project Ga0123341, IMG submission 89959) | Root nodule microbial communities of legume samples collected from Mexico - Turtle bean Mexico pink nodule | ecosystem: Host-associated > Plants > Roots > Nodule | place: Mexico: Nepantla...
CGCAGCTGCAAATCCTCGCCAATGTGCGATGGCAAGCTCGATCGGGGCGAGCGCACGGCTGACGAGAATGGAGCTTGCAATCATGATGCCGCCGGTTGCTTCCTGGCGAATGACCAGTATGGCGCCCACCGCCAGCACGGCGGACTGCAGCAACATGCGCGCCGACCGCGACAGGGTCGAAAGCGAGTTGACGAAAGTGGCGGTGCGCAAGTGACTGTCGAGGTGGCGCCGGTTGACCTTAGCCCAGCGCGCCGAAAGCGCGCCCGCAAAACCCATTCCGACGACCGCTTCGGAGTTGCGCCTGGCGGTTTCAGCAAATTCCATTCGCTCAGCCAGGATCGTGGCCGTCTCCCTTATGGGTTCGCGCGACTTGAGCTCGGTAAGCAGCGCCAGACCTGTCAAGATCAGGGCGCCTGCCGCGGCTGTGACGCCAATCCAGTGGTGAAACAGGAAGCAGAGCGCGAGATAGAACGGCATCCAGGGCAGATCGAACAACGATCCCGGACCCGGACCGGACAGGAATCCACGAACTGTATCGATATCGCGGATCGTCTGCAGACCATCTCCCGCCGACGGTTTGCGCGATGCTGACAGGGCGACTGCGAGAAAGGCACGCCCTGAGAACCGCTCGTCCACCGCCCGTCCGATCTGCCCTAAAAGCAGGGGTCGCGTGAGATCAAGCAGCCACTGGAAGGTGAAGAGGGCCACAACGATGACCACCAAACCGACGAGGGTCGGCAGGCTGCGGCTGGGAATGACGCGATCATAGACCTGTAGCATGAAGAACGAACCAGGGAGCGCCAGGACGTTGACGAGGCAACTGCTCACACCAAGTCCGAGAGCACCTACGCGCAACGACGAGAAGAGGCCAACGAGAGATCGAGGCTGAGAAAGGGATCCGGTTTCAGACAAATGGGCTCCTTGGGGTCATAGCGCAGACGCACCGTGGCCGAAGCGTCGGCGACACGCGAACTCGAGATCGTTTGCCTAGACTGAGCCAAAAGGGACTGGATGACGACCGCAAACGGCGGTTTCTGTTCCACTTAGCGCTAAGTCACCAAACGAGGTGTTAAGCGCTAAGTCGTATCCCAGTCACGTCGTTAAACGACTGTCTTCTTCCGAGCGCAATAGCGTGATTGCTGCCCAATCGACCAGTACTTACGAGCGAACCTCAGGAATTGAATAAAATTGCGGTTGCATTTGCGCTTGGATTTGCGTTTCGAGCCGCGGGTTCGAGGGCTCTGCAAGTCTCGCCGAGCGCGATCCCGTTCAGATGATCTGCGTTATGCAGCTGATTGGCGAGCAACAAACGCCTGCACCAAGCGATCGGACGAGTTTGACCAGCATGGGACTAAGTATCGCGCTCCATCCAGAAGCCCTCGACTGTCAAATTGCTGACCGCGGCGCGGACAGATGGCTGAGAACTCTCTTAGGGTATGAATCCGCCAACCAACATCGATTTATGCCCCAGCGTCAGAACAACAGTCGCCACAATGCCCCGGCGGCCTCCAAAGTGGCGGTGACTCAACCACGGTCGCCAATTGCACGCGACAAACGCACTAATCGGTAAATTCGTATGTTTATCGACAAAAAACACTTGTCGGCGCCAAGATAGATGATAACGTTTCAAGTAATTTGAGGGCCGACAGGCATTAGTCAACGTTTGGGAGGACGTGACATGACCAGCAGCATCGAATTTATGCCAGAAATCCGTCGCCGCACCCTGCTTGCGGGGGTTGGTGGCGCCGCTCTGCTCGCCATGACCGGCGGATTGGCTCGCGCACAGGAGACCGTTAGCGGCGAACTCGTCGTTCTCAACTGGATCGGCGGTTCCGAACTTGAAATGATGCGCGAGATCCAGAAGGCGTTTCTCGTGAAATATCCCAATGTGACGATCCGCGAGGTCGCGATCACCGGCCAGGGCGATATGCGCGGCGGTATCCGCACCGCATTAATGGGCGGAGAAGTGGTGGACGTCCTTTTCAACACCTGGCCGGCCTTCCGCAAGGAACTCGCGGACGCAGGAATGCTCCGCCCCATCGACGACCAGTGGAAGTCCTACGGCTGGGACAAGGTCATCAGCCCCGCCTGGAAGGAACTTGGTTCGCTTGGTGGCGCCCCTTATGGCCTCACCTACACTTTCGGTGACCGCTCCGGCATCTGGTACATGAAAGAACATCTCGCCAAGGCTGGCATCGCTGCGCCACCGAAGACTTGGGACGAGTTTATTGCGAGCTTCGACAAGCTGACAAAGGCCGGCTACACCGCGCCAGTCGCCATTCCTGGAAAATATTGGGCACATGCAGAGTGGTTCGAGACCCTGCTGCTCAGGACGGCGGGAGTGGAGACGGCGACTAAGCTTGCAACGCATGAGATTCCCTGGACCGATCCGGCCGTGAAGACGGCTCTTTCAAAATACGGACAGATGCTCCAAGCGCATTGCTGTGGTGCGACCAATTCGATGCTGGCCAACGACTGGGACGGCGAAGCGGATCAGATCTTCCAGGCGAATGCAAAGAATTACCTGCTGATCGGCATGTGGATGAACAACCGCGCCAAGAACGATTACAAGCTCGCCGAGGGCAAGGACTACGGTTTCTTCCAATTTCCCACCCTTGGTATGGGGCATGACGACACCTCGAGCATCGACGCTAAGGAGCTTCTCGTCACCGCGAATGGTCCCAACCCCAAGGCGGCCGATGCCTTCCTCGACTTCTGGACCAGCGCGGAGGCCGCCAACATCCTGGCCAAGGCGGGCTACGCCTCTCCGAGCAGCAACATTGACGCGTCGCTTTATGGCGAGGCCCAGAAGACGGCGACGCAGGCCGTCGCAAGTTCGAAGCTGCAGTTCGTCCTCGGCGACTTGCTGCCTGGTGATCTCGTCGATGAGTACCGTGTACAGCTCCAGAAGTTCTTGCAGGATCCGTCCGACACCAATGCCGACACGGTTCTCGCCGCCATAGAAGCGAAGGCGAAGGAATCCTACTGATGGCAGGCACCTCTGTTTCCCACCTGCGGGAAGCGGCGGGCGTGTTTCACGGTTCTTCGCCGGCGACCGCTGTCAAAAGCCGCCGTCGGCTCAGGGAAACGCCCGCCGCACTGATCCTCATCGCACCGGTAATCGTGCTATTTGCGATCTCCGTGGCCTATCCGCTCGCGGAGACAATCCGGCTGAGCTTCTGGGATATCCAAGGACTCAGGAAGCCGGCATACGTGGGTCTCGGGAACTACGCGAAGCTCTTTGCCGATCCAGCGTTCCGAAACACCCTTCTGACGACGCTGATATTCACGATTGGTACGACGGTGATCTCGGTCGCGATCGGTTGGGTGCTCGCCATGATGTGCGCCTTTGCACCGCGCCAGACGTTGCCATTCCGCGTCATGATTTTCGCGGCCTTCGGAATCTCCGAGGCGGTCTCCGGCTATATGTGGATCGGAATTTACCGAGCGGATGCCGGCGGCCTCCTGAATTCGCTCATACAGCTCCTTGGATTTCCGGGATTTGCGCACGCGTGGCTCGGCGACGCCAACACGGCCCTATGGGCATTGATCATTGCGGCGTCGTGGAGTGGCGTCGGGCTGCCGTTAATGCTGATCTTTGCCGCCATCCAGGCGATCCCCAAGTCAGTCCTCGAGGCCGCCTACATGGACGGTGCCAGGCCAGTCTCGACGATGCGCCACATCATGATGCCGCTGTCGATGCCAGGCGTGCGCGTCGCCGTCTTTATAAACTTGCTCGGCGCGCTACGCGCCTTCGACATCATCTACATCCTAACCGGCGGCGGGCCTGTCCGCTCGACCGAGACGGTCGGTTATTTCATGTACCGTGAGTCCATGACGCAATTCAAACTCGGCTATGGGGCGGCGGCGACGGTTATTCTCCTCCTCGCCGTCCTTATCATTTCCACTCCCGCAATCCTTCAGCGAACGGCAGGTGCAAGATGATCGGTAAGGCTCCGCGCTGGATCATCGTCGTGGTTGGGATCGTCGCCTTCATCTGGGTCATTCCGATCGTCGGCATCGTCGTCACCTCGCTGCGGCCGCCGGAGGGCGTGTCGCTTGGCTGGTGGCGCTTCGAACACTTCGACTTCACGCTGAACGCGTGGCGGCAGGTTTGGGTTAAGTATCCGCTCGCGCAGTCCATGTGGACCACCGTGAAGCTTGCGGGAATCTCCACGGTGCTGACGATGTTACTCACGCCGGCTGCGGCCTATGCCTTCCACTTCCTGAAATTTCCGTCGCGGCGCCTGCTGCTGATCATCATCATCAATGCGTTTGTGCTACCGCAGCAGGTGGTGATCATTCCGCTCTTCACGCTCTGGCGCGACCTCGGCCTGATCGACAACATCTTCTCGATCCTCATCCCCTATGTCGGGTTGTCCTTCGCGTGGTCGATATTCCTCGTGAAGAACTTCTTCGAAGACTTCCCGCACGAGTTGGTGGAGGCCGCAAAAATCGACGGGTGCGGCCCGCTGGCGACGTTCTGGTACGTCGTGCTGCCCAACAGTCTGTCGCCGATCTTCGCCGTCGGAATTCTGCAGTTTCTCTGGACCTGGAACTCCCTGCTGCTGCCGATGCTTTTCCTTCGCAACAACGTCCCCCTTCCCGTTCTGCTCGCACGCATCTCGGGAAGCTACGAAATCAACTGGGACCAGCGATCGGTGGCCGCCATCGTCACCACCATCGTTCCCCTCCTCGTCTTCCTCGTCTTCCAACGTCAGTTCGCCGCCGGTTCGCAGACGCGCACCGGAGCAAAGGAATAGGATCATGCCCAAGAATACGAACAAGCCATTGCGCTACCGCCAGATCCATCTCGACTTCCATACGTCGGAACACATTCCAGGCATCGGCGCAGATTTCGATCCGGACGCCTTCGTTTCGACGCTGAAGGACGCGCACGTCGATTCCATCACGATTTTCGCCAAGTGCCACCATGGTTGGTCCTACTACCCGACCAAGGTCGGCAAGCCGCATCCGCAACTCGCGCGCCCGGATCTCCTCGGGGAGATGGTGACGGCTCTCTCGGCAGCCGACATCGAAAGCCCGATCTACATCTCCGTGCAGTGGGACGAGCTGACTGCACGAGAGCATCCCGAGTGGCGTGCGATGAACGCTTCGAACCGATACCAGCACGCAATCCCGACAGATCCTTCGGCGGGCAAGCAACTCAGCCCCGCGTGGCATACGCTCTGCCTCAACCATGCGCGACTGCGGCACTACATCCTCGAACAGGCGCGCGAGGTCGCCCGGCTCTATCCGACGCAAGGTCTCTTCTTCGATATCATTCTGACGCCGGACTGCGTTTGCTCCGCCTGCGTCGAGCGCATGCTTTGCGAAGGCCTCGATCCGGAGAACCCGGACGACCGCCTCAAGAACGACGAAGCGGTCAACGAACAGTTCCGTAGCGAAACGAGCAAGGCGCTCTTCGAGGAGTTCCCCGGCCTGCGCGTCTTCTATAACTGCGGCCACATCCACAAACAGGGTCCGGGACGGTTCGTCACATATTCCCATCTCGAACTTGAAAGCTTGCCGACCGGCGGCTGGGGTTACGACCACTTCCCTTCGAGCGCTCGCTATGCGGCGACGCTCGGCATGGACTTCCTCGCCCATACCGGCAAGTTCCACACCTCATGGGGCGAATTCGGTGGCTTCAAACACCCTGACGCGCTTGAGTACGAGTGCGCGCAGATGATCGCGCTCGGCTCCAAGTGCCTGGTGGGCGACCAGCTTCACCCCAACGGGGCGATCAACCCCGACACCTACGCCTCGATCGCGCCAGCCTACCGTCGCGTCGAGAAGCTTGAGCCCTTCCTCGAAGGCGCCAAGCAGATTTCCGAGATCGCCATCCTCTCGGCCGAACATATAAGCCCGCGGGGCACCCGCAATCATCCGAGCGACGACGGCGCCGCGCAGATGCTGCAGGAATTGAAGCGTCCGTTCGACGTGCTGGACCTTTCCGGTCGCTTTGAAGACTACCGCCTGCTGATCCTCCCGGACGAGATTCCTGTCGACGCCGCGCTCGCCGCACGGCTGAATTCCTATCTCGCCAGCGGTGGCAAGATCCTCGCCTCCTGGCATTCGGGCATCGGGGAAGACGGCAGCTTTTCGATCGACTTCGGCATAGAACGTGATCCGACGCCGGTTGCTTTCAAGCCGAGCTACGTGAAGGCGAAAAAGGACCTGGATCCGTCGATGCCGGAAACGGCCTTCGTCTTCTATGACGAGGCCGAAACGGTGCGTGCAGCCGGAGCTAACGTCCTTGCGGGCATCTATCCGTCCTACTTCAATCGCTCCTACAGGCATTTCTGCTCGCACCAGCATGCGCCGGACGATCCTGATTCCGCAATGCTGGGTGCGGCGGCGACGGAGCACAACGGCGCGGCTTATGTCGCCTATCCGATCTTCCGTCTCTACCGGGCCATGGGACAGCCCCTCTACAAATACCTTGTTCGTGGCCTGATCCATCGCCTTGTTCCCAATCCCGCTATGGTCACCGACCTTCCCTCATCCGGCCGCGCGACGCTGACGCGCCAGGTCGAGCATGATCGCCATGTTCTCCATCTTCTGTACGGCCCGCCGCAGATTCGCGGCAAGGAGGTCCGCGGTGATGATGGTTCGAGCCGCGTCATGGAGATGATCGAGGACATCCCAGCGATTGGCCCTGTCACCGCCACAGTCCGCCTGCCGACGCGGCCAAGGCGCGTCTTCGATGCGATGACAGGCGAGGACGTTGCGTGGAACGATACGGGCGACGGCGCTGTCAGTATTACGGTTCCGCGTCTGCGCATCCACAGCGCGGTCGTATTTGAAGGCACTTGATGCAGATCGAGGCGACGGGACCGTCCAACTCCGCTCTTGCTGCCTGCAATACTGGTGGGCGGCAGGGCGCTGGGTTATACGACGGAAAGCGCCCGGCCGGGCGCCAATTCCCACGAACAAGTGCAGGAGCCCGCACGAAATGCGAGATACGGACCAGATTGCCGGAAGGAGACGAGGAGCCACGATCATCGACGTCGCCAAGGCGGCGGACGTCGCGGTCGGTACGGTGTCGCGATACCTCAACGGCCAGCCGATCCGTCGGTCCAACCGCGAGCAGATCGAGCAGGCGATCCAGGCCCTCGGATATCGGCGCAACGCCGCAGCGGCCTCTATCCGCACCGACCTGACGCACATGATCGGTTTCCTTGTCCCGACCTTCGACGAATACCATGCCCGAATTTTGGAACATCTCGCCAACTCCGTGCGCCAGACCGGGCGAGCGCTGTTGACCTACTGCCACAGCGGCGACCCGCGCGTCGTCGCCGAGGCGCTGGACTTCTTCGCGGCTCAGCGGGTCGACGCGATCATCATGGACGGCACGGCGGAAGTTTACGACCGCGTCGACGATCTGATTGAGCACGACGTGCCGATCATCTTCTACAACAACGATGTCCGCGGCCTCGCCGCCGACCGCGTGATGGTGGAGAACCACCGCGCAAGCCACCGCATGATCAGCCACCTGATCGACCTGGGCCACACCCGCATCGGAATGCTGGCGGGCGATCCGCGGAATTCCTCGGGCATCGAGCGGCTTGCAGGTTATCAGCAGGCCCTACGTGACCGAGGTATTGAGCCGGATCCCGCGCTGACGATGCGCGCGAACTGGAAGGTCGAAGGCGGCTACGAGGGGGCGAAGCGTCTGATGTCGCTGGAGAACCCGCCGACCGCTATCTTCTGCGCGAACTATGGCATGGCAATCGGCGCGCTGACCTGGCTCAAGGAGAACGGTCTGAATGTCCCCGGCGACGTCTCGCTCGCGAGCTTTGACGATGTCCCGATTTTCCGGCTTTACGAGGCAGGCATCACGGCCATCGCACAGCCACTCGCCCGCATCGCAGAGACCATCACGAATATTCTCGTGGAGCGTCTGACCGAAGAGCCGACGGGCACGACGCGCAACGTCGCACTGGAGTGCGACATCATCCTCTGGGGTTCGACGCGACGGATCAACTGAAGTGCTCGACCCGCTAACCGGTTAAAGGGAGGAAGCCTTGGCCAGCGTAGAACTGCAGAACATCGACAAGTCCTATGGAAGCTTTCAGGCGATCGAAGGCCTGAACCTGAGCGTCGAAGACGGCTCGTTCACAGTGTTCGTTGGTCCCTCCGGCTGCGGAAAGTCGACGCTCCTGCGGATGATCGCCGGGCTGGAGGAAATATCCGCCGGGGACCTGAGGGTCGACGGACGGCGAATGAACGACGCCGACCCGATCCAGCGCAGCGTCGCTATGGTATTTCAGAACTACGCGCTCTATCCGCATATGACCGTCGAGCAGAACATCGGCTTCTCGCTCCGCATGGCGGGGATGGCCAAGGCGGAAATCAATAGGAACGTCGCTTCCGCGGCCGCCACCCTGCAGATCGAGCAACTCCTGAAACGCAAGCCGGCGCAGCTTTCCGGCGGCCAGCGCCAGAGAGTGGCAATAGGTCGCGCGATCGTCCGCAATCCCGCGGTGTTTCTTTTCGACGAGCCCTTGTCGAACCTCGACGCCGAACTCAGGGTTTCCATGCGCGTCGAAATCGCCAAGCTGCACCGTCGCATCGGCGCGACGATGATCTACGTCACCCATGACCAGACGGAGGCGATGACGCTCGCCGATAAGATCGTCGTCATGCGCGCCGGCAAGATCGAGCAGGCCGGCACTCCTGACACGCTCTACAGTGATCCGGACAATCTCTTCGTCGCCGGCTTCATCGGTTCGCCGCGCATGAACTTTCTCGATGGCCGACTTCAAGCAGACGGTACAGTGAAACTCGATTGCGGTGCGGTTTTCGGAACTGGCCTACTTGGCGGCGGTGTCGAGAGCCCGGTCAAGGTCGGCATTCGACCGGAGCATTTCACCGGGCAGGACGACGCCGGTGGCGCGATCGACATCAAGGTTGACGTCGTCGAGAACCTGGGTGGAACACGTTTCATCTACGGCACGCTAATATCGGGCCAGCCCGTGATCGTCGAAGATCGTTCGGAAAGGACGCTTCGTCCGGGCGAGACGGTGACCGCAGGCTTTCCGGTTCGGCGAGCCCTGCTCTTCGACGCTGACGGAGTCCGCGTTCGCGACGCCCAATCTGCCAATGCGATACCAGCAGAATGATCATGACGGACAACCTCCTGTGGTACGATTCCCCTGCCCGGCTATGGACCGACGCTTTGCCGCTCGGCAACGGCCGGCTTGGCGCGATGGTTTTCGGCGATCCGCTGTCCGAGCGTCTGCAGATCAATGAGTCCACGTTTTGGGCTGGCGGCCCATACCAGCCGGTAAATCCGGAAGCGTTCGACCATTTGCAAGAGGTGCGCGAGCTCGTCTTTGCCGGTAGCTATGCGGAAGCGGAAGCGTTGGCGGAGAAGCATCTGATGGCTCGGCCAATCAAGCAGATGTCCTACCAGCCGATCGGTGACCTTCGCATCGACCTTCTGCATCCGGATGGTGTCACCGAATATCGGCGGACGCTCGACCTCGACACGGCGACAGCGACCATCTCCTATGTGGCTGGTGGAACAAGGTTTGTCCGCGATGCATTTGTTTCGCCTGTGGACGGTATTCTTGCCCTTCGGCTTTGGGCCGACCGGCCCAACTCGGTGAACTGCCGAATATCCCTGAATAGCCCTCAGCAGGGGCGGTCTGCGGTGAATGGAGCTGAAGGACTGACGTTCTCTGGGACCGGCAAGGCCGAGATGGGAATTCCTTCAGCCCTCCGCTTCGCTTTCGGAATCAGCGTCGTCAGCACCGGCGGCTCGATCGCTTCCGCCGACGGCTCACTCTTGGTGGAGGGCGCGGCCGATTTGCTGGTACTCCTCGACGCCGCGACGAGCTTCAGGCGTTACGACGACGTCACGGGGGATCCGGACGGCGACGTCGCCAGGCGGCTCGCACGTGCGGCCCAACGCAGCTTCGACGCGCTGCGCGAAGCCCATGTCGCCGAACATCGGAGGCTGTTCCACGGGTTCTCGATTGATCTCGGCTCAACGCCGGCGGCGTCCCTGTCCACCGATCGCCGCATCGAAGGATTCGCTCAAGTGGAGGATCCCGCGCTCGCGGCGCTCTACGTCCAGTTCGCCCGCTATCTCATGATCTCCTCCTCCCGGCCGGGAACCCAGCCGGCTAACCTGCAGGGAATATGGAACGAAGAGACCGATCCTCCCTGGGGCAGCAAGTACACGGCCAATATCAATCTGCAGATGAACTACTGGCTGCCTGGACCGGCCAATCTTCCTGAATGCGTCGCTCCGCTCGTCGAGATGGCAGAGGAACTTTCGGAAACGGGGCGAGCGACGGCACAAGTCCATTACCGCGCCCGTGGCTGGGTTCTGCACCACAACACCGATCTGTGGCGTGCAACGGGACCGATCGATGGCGCACAGTGGGGGCTGTGGCCGACCGGTGGTGTGTGGCTGATGACCCAACTACTCGATCTGTGCGACTATCTCGACGATCCGGACAAGATGCGCCGGCGCTTGTTTCCAGTGGCCAAGGGCGCGGCCGAGTTCCTGTTCGACGTCCTGATCCCAATGCCCGGTTCTGACTACTTGGTGACGAATCCTTCCCTCTCTCCGGAGAACGTCCATCCCCATGGCGCCTCGATTTGCGCCGGCCCTGCCATGGACAACCAGCTCATCAGGGACTTCCTTAGCCTTCTACGGCCTTTGGCGGTCGAGGTGGGTGGAGAGGACAAACTCGTTTCAGAGATCGACCACGTGCTTCCGCGTCTTGCTCTCGACAGGATCGGTTCTGCGGGCCAATTGCAGGAATGGCTCGAGGACTGGGACCTGCAGGCGCCGGAAATCCATCACCGGCACGTCTCCCATCTCTACGGCCTCTATCCGAGCTGGCAGATCGATATGGACAGGACTCCCGACCTCGCCGCGGCAGCCCGACGCTCCCTGGAAATCCGCGGCGACGCCGCAACGGGATGGGGCATCGGTTGGCGCATCAATCTTTGGGCGCGGCTTCGTGACGGCGAGCACGCGCTCGATGTGGTCAAGCTCCTTCTTCGTCCGCAGCGCACCTACACCAATCTGTTCGACTCTCATCCGCCATTCCAGATCGACGGAAACTTCGGCGGCGCCGCCGGTATCCTGGAGATGCTTGCGCAGTCGCGTCCGCACGAGCTCCGCCTTCTTCCGGCCCTTCCAAGGGAATGGCCCATCGGATCATTGGTCGGCCTCCGCGTTCGGGGCGGTATGACGCTCGATCTCCACTGGAAGGACGGACGACCGACGAAGCTGAAGCTCTCGGCGCCCCGCGATGTCGAAACGATTGTCCGATTTGCCGATGCGCGGCAGAAAATCAAGCTCTCAGCCGGCGCGGCCGTCGAGATCGACTGCACGGCGGAGTTGTTTCGGTAGACCAAGGGGGCTGAGGAGCATCGCGTGTTCCCGCCAATCTGGTCAGGATCGCCCGAAAACCGTTCGGCGCAACGCAACGGCAGCGACATTGAATAACCAACATCTCAAGGACCAAATCGCGCCTATCGATGCGCACACCAACGCCGTTTCGAGAGCATTTACCGCCTGCGAAAGGTGAGGCGGTTACGCCCCACCTCTCAATTTTAGTCTTGAGCTTCCGTAGAACCCCAAAGGCCCTGCCAATTCTGTTCGCCAACCATGGCGCCCAAAGCGAAGCAAATGGGTTCGCCGATCAAACGTACGAGTTTGCCCGCAAAATTGGGCTCTGCTCGCATACCCATCTGATATGCCAATTCCTCAGCGCGTGCTTTCGCAATCGGATACATGATGGCTTCCGCCACGCGGGATTTCCGCATCAAGCGGACATAGGGAATTGCCCAAAAGTGATAGCCGCGGATTGTTTGTGCCGAGAGGTTCTGGAACGTGAATGAAAGATCGGCCTTCCAGACATCACGCTCGAGCATGCCCTTCTTGAAGAAGTGGGTGCAAATCACACGACTGGAGCTGCTGCTAGAGCCGCCATACGTCTTACCGCGAGCGTCGTAGTTGGAGTTATAGGTCTTACCGTTTCGGGTCAGCTGACCACTTTCTCCGTAACCGTGGATACGGTTGCCATTGCCGTCATATGTGCCGTTACCTGTACGGGACTCAACGTTGGTTGACTGACGGCGACCATTCAGATTCATAGATATTCCCTCCTATTTGCTTGATCGCATGGTGCACAGATATTTTTGCTTTACGCATGCGATTTGAGGCGTGGAGCATTCAGCCTCTCCATCAACGACCGAGCAGAATGAGCATTGATCATTCATTTCCAGGCAGTCCGGATTGGCCTTTATGAAATCTTTCATGCTCTCGGTCTGTTCCTGCGCCCCTCCTTTTGGTTTGGCTGCGTCGGCCGCGAAGACGGGCGATACATTGACGGCTGCAAGCAGGACCAAGAGGGCAATTTTGGACGATACACGTTTCATTGAGAGGCTTCCTCGTAGGTATGTTTCAACTCGGAAAAGTTGAATGATGTTAAAGTAGCTAATCCCAATGGAGCATGAACAAGCCTCGTTCTGCGCAACCAGAGCGATTCTTTCAATTTCTGTTCATCTGTCAATTAGAAAATGCCCTTATAAGTTTATGTTTTCAGATTTTTCGCGCAAAATGGATACAACTCCTAATAAGACTATTAGCGTTCCCCAAATGCGTCCTGAAGAACTCTAACGATAGGATCAAAGAAATAGCTAATGATCCGTCGGTCGCCGGTGATAACATCGACTTTGGCTGTCATGCCGGAGGTAAATTTGAGCTTCTCATGGCTCACGACAATGTACGCCCGCTCCAGTCGAAGCCGGGCGGCATAAATCCATTTTCTTGCAACGGGATCTTCGCGGGCATCGGCACCCACAGCGCTGACGTTCGCGTTGACAATCCCAAATCTCTCGGATGGAAATGCGTCGAATTTTACGTAGGCTTTTTGTCCGCGAGATAGAAAACCGATATCGCGGTTGTCGAAGAAAGCTTCAATCTCCAAGGGAGAGCTTTCCGGGACCAAACGCATCACGACCGTTCCCTCATCGAGGAAACCACCCACCGTAAAAGTGGTGAGGTTCTCAACCACACCGTCAATTGGGGCGGTAAGAGTCATGTTTCGAAGGACGTTCTCGGCGGCATTCAGTTCGGCCTGCAGACTTGCGATCGCGTTGGTCGAGTCATTGAGCTGCTTTCTGTACTTCATCAAATTCGATGACACGAGCATCTGACGTTCCCGTCGGTTTGATTCCTCTGCCGCCGCCAATTCCTCGATCGTGCGTTCGGCCACCGTCACCTCACCCTGTGCGGCAGTAGTCTGACGCAGCCGGTCGAGATAGTCCGACCGGCTAATGACCCCTTGTTTTTCCAGCGACGCAACAGACCTGAACTTGTCGGAAACGATATTTGAGTCGGCTTTGGCATTCGCCAATCGTGCCTCGGCCACTTTCCGCGAAAGAACGAGTTTGCGCCAATCGGAATCAAGCTGACGGGCTTCGTCCCTGATAGAGTTCAGAGTTGCGACAGCCAGCGCTTCCGCAGATTGCTGCGATGCGTCTGTCAGGCCCGCAACGAACGAAACAGGTTCTGTCACGTCTTCCAAAGAAACCGTATCGCCCACACTTAGCGGGGCGAGGATAGCCGATGCGACCGCCTGCTCTTGCAGCGCGTTGTCAAGATTGACCCGGACGCGCCGCACATTGCTTTCCGCGTCCGCGGAATCCAACATAATTAAAGGTGTTCCTGCCTTTACAAAATCACCTTCGCCGACCTGGATGTTGGTGATTTTGCCTTTGTAGGCAGATTGGATCGACTGCACACGAGAGACGGGAATAATTCGGCCTTCGCCCCGCGCAACAATCTCGACCCGGAAAACCATGCTTCCGATGATCACGAGAGTGAGTATCGTCAGCAATGTCCATCCTGTTGCTCTGACGGTTGGTGAGACCGGTGCGGCTACCGTATACGTCGTCATGTCTGCTCTGTGGGGGGCTGTCCGGCGTTCGCCAGATCGATAATGGTGACGTCCGATCCGAGGAGATCCGGACTGTGTGTGATGATGACAAGGGTCATCATCGACCTTAGGCTATTCAACGTCTCTACGATAATTTGCGCTGAAGCTTCATCGAGTGCACTCGTCGGTTCGTCCAAAATCAGAACCGCCGGCTTGGAAATCAACGCCCTTGCCAACGCGAGCCGCTGGCGCTGGCCTCCCGACAAATAACGTCCTCCCTCTCCAACCTGGTGCTCCAAACCGTTGGGAAAGCTGCTGACAAAGCGCTCACAGCCACTGCTTTTGATCGCCGATATCAGATCCTCTTCCGATGCGCTGCTATCCGCCATGAGCAGGTTCTCGCGGATGGAACCGGTGAACAGCGCTGGCTCCTGCGGCATATAGGTCACCTTCCGCCGTACGCTTGCAGGGTCAAAGTCGTGGAGCTCCTGCCGATTAATCAATACCGTGCCGGCGTCGGCTTGATAAAGTCCGCAAATCAGCTTTCCGAGTGTTGACTTGCCGCATCCTGAAGGTCCCACAAGAAGCGTTGGTCGTTCGCCTGTAATGCATAGATCGTATGAACTGAGAATCGGCTGTTCAGGTGTGTAGGCGAAGGACACGGCTTCCAATTGAATTTTTGGACGCCCCTCCAAGCGGAGAAGCGGCCGTTCGTCCGCATTCTCGGCCGGATGATTAAGGAGATCCCCCAGGCGATATCGGGCAACTTTCAAGCCCAGCCAATGTTCCCAAACAGTCGACAGCGAGAGAATGGGCCCTGATATCTTGTCGGCCAGCAGGTGAAAGGCAATGAGCTCTCCCAGCGTGATCGTACTATTCAGCACAAGCGTGGAGCCTACGAAAATAATGAGTATCACTGTTCCGTTGCTGAGTACTTCACGTAGGGCGTCACTCAATAAGCTTAGCTTGGTCGTATCAAAACGCCGGGCTAACCCGTCGCTTAATGCAGCATGCAACGCATCTTCATGGGCCGCCTCGGACGACATTGCCTTGACGGTCACAAGATTTCCAATCACTTCAACGAGGCGCGATTGGTAGACAGTCTCCGCCATGAACGTGTCCTGCATGCGTTTTCGGATAAAGGGACCGAAAATGGCAAAGCCTGCTGCCTGCAGAGGCAACGCAACGACAACGATAAGCGTAAGCAACGGACTTATTGACAGCAGGGCGCCAACATAAACGAGTGCAAATAAGACATCGAGCACCACGCCACTGACGGTCGTGGTCAGGAACGCGCGCACAACGTCGATTTCGCCGATCCGCGCCAATGTTTCGCCTACCTGCCACCTTTGCAAGAACGACAATCTGAGATTCAGGACATGGTTTAAGATTCTTCTCGCGAATTCGGCCGTCAGTTGGTTGGCGACAAAGGCGCTGAGGTAGCCGACGATGATGTCCAATATAGCAACAAAGATCGTGGTTGCGACCAAAATCGCGACGATCAGCAGTAAAGTGGCTTCGCGCTGGAACGGTAGGACCCGATCAATTATTGCCTGAAAAACAAATGGTTGAACAATGCCCAGCAAGCGGATCGCGATAGCCAAAAGCATGAGCTCAGCCATCAGTGGCGAATAGCGAAATGTCGACTGGAAGAACCATGACAACGGAGCCGGTAGGCCCTGAGAACGATGCACTTAATTCCCCAATAGCGCGAGATATTTCAGAAAACAAGTATATCGGGAGTATGATGTTTCGTTAATCCGCGCAATAGGGTAGTCGAGCCTCTCGCCAACAAGATGCTAACAATCCCCATTTGAGCATTTTCGGCCTGATAGCAAATCGGGGGTGTCGACACGATCAAGGCAGACTGGAAGGTCTCTATCCGGCGCGCGTGTGTGCGCTCATGATCATCCTCCGTGGAAAAGCGGAGACGAATTATCAAGCTCCGCGGCGAGCTTGCATAGGATCTATAACGAGTTCCGGCCACACAGCGCGATCGGCAACAAGGTGCCGATTTCGCTCATGAACGGCTCATCGGCACCCCCGCCGAACTGAGCCTTAACCCCTGAAAATTCCAGCTCCCGCTGGCCCAAATTCGGGGGCAAATCAGGGGCCGAATAAGGATAATGGAATGTGCGTGGAAGTATGGGTAGCAGTTCAACGGCCTTATCAGCGACTGCCTTGAGCTTTTCCGTTCAGCGGCGCTCGAGGCATGCATCGGAAGGACGAAACAACGTCACCCAGTACCCCGCCGAGCGCGCGGTTTGCGACCTCATGAGCTGCGATCGCCATCGGCACCCACTTTATCTTGCGTGAGTTTTTCTCGGGAAGATCAGGGGCGCCGGGAGGCACCCTATCCCAATCCAGGACGACGATGACGTCGAGGTCCCTGGCCTCCGGATTGAGACGAGCCCCCCCATCATTGACCGTGCTGCCGAAGAGATAGGCTCCAATCGGCTTTGGGGATTCCAAATCCGACGACCCATTCGGAGAGAATGACCTGCAGTTCGTCGATGATCGCCGGGCGCTAAAGCACTGAAAGACCTTTCGCTGTTTTAGCAGGATAAATCAGAGAGATAGGCCGGCGGCGAGGCGGTCACATCATCTTGCGCTTTGCCCCCATAGTCAGAACAACGGTCGCCACAATGCCGCCATAGATTTCGAGGCTATCTTGCTTGTAAAACAAGCGGATAGCGGAAATGAAACTCCTGGCTCTATTTGCAACAGCGCTTTTGCTCATTGCCTTTCAGGCTCAGGCCCAGATTTACGGACCGTATGACGACTAC
>Ga0123341_1001834_pt1 | contig 16696 bp, 14 predicted proteins | sample Turbeapinknodule_FD_89959 | JGI IMG/M metagenome (GOLD analysis project Ga0123341, IMG submission 89959) | Root nodule microbial communities of legume samples collected from Mexico - Turtle bean Mexico pink nodule | ecosystem: Host-associated > Plants > Roots > Nodule | place: Mexico: Nepantla...
CTTATGCTTAATTTGCTTGAGTTGATTTGGCACTTTACAATTTCTTTACATTCTAGCACCTTTAATTCTTGTCTTTAAATTCAAGTACCTTTACTTTCTTGTCTTTAAATTCAAGTACCTTTAAATTCTTGTCATTATTTTCTTGCTTTTTATTTTCCAGCACCTTATTTCTTGCAAAAAAAATTTCGGCCATTTTATATATTCATAACATTTTTCGTTTTGAATATGTTTCTTGTTATGTCTTTTATTGATCTTGCCTTTTACTTTGAGTCTAATGTTCATTAGTGTTCTAGGAGTCCTTATTTTGATTCTACTTGCTTTTAATTGTGAAGTTTGCAAAGTAATTAGAAATTTGTTTTTAGTAAGTAGATTTAAAGTTCCAATCACATGATTTCAAGTGTTCAATTATATTGAATCCAACCAAATTTTTTTGTGAAAATTGAAAGTTCTTGACAAATATTCATGATACAAATTATGGTCTTCTTTTCTATAAGTCACATTTAGTATAAAAAAAAGAACCAAAAACAGTAACGCAAAAACAACAAAGAAATTTAAAAGGCATCTTTGGCTATCATTTCTCAAAGACAACTCATTTTCCAAACTATGGATTCAACTTGATTGACAAATTGTTTCCAACCTTGTGGAATTTTTTTATCCTTTTGCTTTAGCATTTTTCTAAAAAGAAAAGTTTCATAGTAAAAAGTTTAGTAAGTTTCTTAGAGTCTTCTTTTGTGCTATTTCTTGCTTGTCATCTTTTTCAAAGTTTTGTCACAATCTCTTGATTCAATTTTGGTGTAGCCTTTTCTTGTTTAAGCTTATCTTGTTTGTCTTTTCTTTCTTTCCTCAAGTTTTGTGGTGATCTTACTTTGAGCAAGTGTTGAGGCTTTGACCTTTTTCACTTGAGAGTTTTTCAACCACAAGAAAGACATTGGCTAAGGGAGGAAATCTTGTTTGTTGAGTGCTTAGAGTGCTTTTTCTTCAAATTGCCGCAAGCTTTAATTTCTTACTCACTTCTTTTCTTTAATTTTCTGTTACTTGTGTTTCTTGTTTGTTTTTTATGGCTCATATTTCAAGTGGAGAATGTTCTAAACCCCAATCTCCCCAAAAGGCATTCCTTATGGGAGAATTGGCGGCGACCAAAAGAACTATAGCCAAAAAGGATGAAGAGATGAGGTAAATGGAGGAAAGACTCCAAATACTAGAATCGACCTATGATAGACCCCAAAGAGGAAGAAGATATAATCAAAGGCATGAATCAAGAAGTCATCAAATTATGGTGGCCATGAAGAAAAGGATGAATGGAGGGTGCATCATTTTGAAGATAGGGGCCAAAATGTGGCAAAATCTTTTTTACCATTTGTAAAATTGCCTAGTTTTAGTGGGGAAGGTGATCCCAATGTTTATTTAGGATGAGAGGCTAAGGTAGAACAAATCTTTAATGTGCATGAGGTCCAAGATTACTAAAAAGTTAAGTTAGCCTCCTTAGAATTTTTGGGTTATGCCATGTAATGGTGGCACAAAACTGCAATGGACATTGGTTTAAAAAAGAGGCCAACCATGGTCTCTTGGGAGGATTTGAAATTATGCATGCACGCTAGATTTGTGCCTCCACACTCTAGGAAAGAGCTCTTGTTGAAGCTCCAACGGCTTCAATAAGGAAAACAAAGTGTGGATGCTTATTTTAAGGAACTTGAAACAACCTTAACAAAGATTGACATGCATGAAAGTGAGGAGTAAAAAATGGCTAGATTTGTAAGTGGCCTAAGAAGGGATATCCAAGATGTGGTAGAACTCTATGAGTACTCCTCTTTAGAAAAGTTGGTTCACCTTGCCATCAAGGTAGAATCACAAATTTCCAAGAAAACTTCTTTAAAAAATTCTCATAATGATGGCTTTTACCACTCTTCTTGGAAAAACAAAAACAAAACTTCTTCAATTTTTCCCTCCAATTTTGTTAAAGAGTCCACTTACAAACATAGGGATTCTAAACCCTCAACTTCAACTCCTAAATCACCTACTAAAACCTCAAGTAGAAAATTCTTTAAATGTTTAGGTTTTGGTCACATTGCTTCAAATTGTCCTTCCAAACGCAATATGATGGTGCATGAAGGGGTAGTTCTAAGTGTCCATAGTTCACAAAGATATAGGTTTCCCAATCCCTCTAGATCCCCAAGTGAGGAATAAAGTGAAAGTCCATGTGAAGGCGACTTATTAGTAGTGAGACGAATGCTAGGGCAAGTTTTAAAGCCCTTTGATGAAAGTCAAAGAGAAAATATTTTCCACACTAGATGTCTCATTAATGATAAGTTGTGTTCTTTAATAGTGGATGGAGGGAGTTGTGCGAATGTGGCAAGCACAAGAGTAGTAGATAAACTTGGATTGTCTACTATCTCTCATGCTAAGCCCTATAAGCTTCAATGGTTAAGTGAAGAGGGGGAGATCATAGTCAATAAGCAAGTCCTCATAGCCTTTTCTATTGGCAAATATAAGGATGAGGTCTTGTGTGATGTTGTACCTAGGGAAGCTACTCATATTCTTTTAGGTAGGCCATGGAAATGTGATAGAAAAACTCTTCATGATGGCCTTACCTACAAAATATCTTTCAACTTCCATGGGCATAAGGTCACACTAAAATCTCTCTCACCAAAGGAAGTTCATGAGGACATACTTAAAATGAAAGAAAAGAGAGAACAAGAAAAAGAAAAAAAGAATTCTAAGAGAAGCCTTCTCATTTCCCCACAAGAGAAAAAAGTAATGTTTTCCCAAAAGAACATTTTCATAGCTTTCCTAGGACCCTTGAGAGTGAGTTGGTGTTAGATAGTCCTCCTTGTTTGGCAAATTTGGTAAAGGAATTTGAAGATGTTTTTCAAGACCCCCCAAAAGGATTACCTCCTCGAAGGGGCACTGAGCACCAAATAGATTTCATACCCGGTACTTCTTTACCAAATAGGCCTGTATATAGGACCAATCCAACGAGGCCAAGGAAATTCAACAACAAGTAGAGGAATTAATAGCTAAGGGGTGGGTGTAAGATAGCATGAGTCCTTGTGCTATGCCTGTGATTCTTGTCCCTAAAAAGGATGGGAGTTGGATGATGTGTACGGATTGTCGCACCATAAACAACATTAACCATCAACTATAGGCATCCCATTCCTAGATTAGATGACTTGTTAGATGAATTACATGGGTCACAAATATTTACCAAAATTGATCTTAAGAGTGGTTATAACCAAATCCGGATTAAACCGTGGGATGAATGGAAAACCGCCTTTAAGACAAAGTTTGGTTTATATGAGTGGTTAGTCATGCCTTTTTGCTTGATCAGTGCTCTAAGTACCTTCATGCGACTCATGCACCATGTTTTAAGGACTTTCATTGCCAAGTGTGTAGTGGTCTATTTTGATGACATTCTTATCTATAGCTTCTTTAGAGGATCATGAGAAACATGTTAGACAAGTGTTAGAAACCTTTGGGAAGGAGACTTTGTATGTTAATTTTGCTAAGTGTATGTTTGCACTAGATCATATAAACTTCCTAGGGTTTGTTGTGAGTTCCAAAGGGGTGCATGTAGATAAGGAAAAGGTTGCAACAATTCAACATTGGTTAACACCCACCAATGTTAGTGAGGTACGAAGTTTTCATGGACTTGCTAGTTTTTATAAGCAGTTTGTGAAAGACTTTAGTATCATTGTCGCACCTCTAAATGCCATAGTAAAGAAGCATGTGGTGTTTAAATGGGGACAAGACCAAATTGAAGCTTTTGAAAATTTGACGAAGGCCCCCATTTTAGCCCTTCTTAACTTTGCTAAGACATTTGAAATCGAATGTGATGCCTCAAACATAGGCAGTGGGGTTGTCCTCCTTCAAGAGGGCCACCCCATAGCTTATTTTAGTGAGAAACTCAAGGGGAGTCATCTCAACTACTCCACCTATGATAAATAACTTTATGCTCTTGTTAGAGCCTTGCAAAATTGGCAACACTACCTTTTTCCAAAGGAGTTTGTGATACATAGTGATGTGAGTTGATTTTAGGATTGTTCATTTAGGTGACACTTTAGATTTATGATTGAAATTTTTAGGCAATTAAGAGTGAAAACCTAAGGAAAATTCTCATTGGACATTAAATTAACAAAGTGGTTAAGTAGATGTGAAGGTTTATTTCACAAAGGCAATATAATTGAACACTTGAAATCATATGTTTGGAACTTAACATCAACTTTTACTAAAACAAGTTTCTAAGTAACATGTAAACTTCACAATTAAAAGCAAGTAAGAAGAATCAAAGTAATGACACCTAGAACACTAAGAACATATGACACAATCACAATAGGTGAGAAAAAAAATTTGGGCAACAAAGTAAACATTCAAAAGCGAAAAATGCTATGAATATAGAAAGTTTGAATTTTTTTTTGCAACAAATAAAGGTGCTGGAAAATTAAAACCAAGAAAATAATGACAAGAAAGTAAAGGTACTTGAATTTTAAAAAAAGAAAGTAAAGGTACTTGATTTTAAAGACAAGAATTAAAGGTGCTAGAATGTAAATTGCTTGAATGTAAAGTGCCAAATCAACTAAAAAAGATAAACACAACCATAGCTCTTGATACCACATGATGTGAGTTGATTTTAGGATTGTTCATTTGATTAATGACACTTTACTTAGATTTGGATTTAAGACAATTAAGAGTGAAAAGCCTAAGGAAAATTCCCACTGGACATTAACTTAACAAGTGTTAAGTAGATGTGAAGGTTCATTTCCATAAGGCCAAAAGGAAAAACACAATTAAAGGTGAAGATGAATGCCAAAATAGGAGCGGAATTTAAACAAACACAAGGTGAGCAATACATGGACCGAATTGAACTCAAGAATCAAAAACAAGAAACAAGACATATTTTGGAATTGAAATTTCAATGGAAATGGAATGGAAAAAAAATGAGTGAAAGGAAAGCTTATGTGGATGAAGCTTGGGAAGAAGATCATGCCACTTGGAATGGTGAATTTGCTCCAAGATAAGTGATGATGTCGCCACTTGAGAGCTCCCAAACACTCACAAGATAAGACTAAAACTAGGAGAAACAAGTCTCACTAATTTCACACAATTTGTGTATAGTAACTTTACTCTTCATTCAATTTTTTAATACATGAGGTATGCCTCCCTATTTATAGATTTAGGAGCCTTGGAAAAAAAGAAAAGAGGGTAGAACGGGGAGATGAAAAGTGGGGCAGTTTTAGGTGTTGACCATAGGTCAAAACCACACCCTTCACACATTCTAGAAACTAATGGCCCATTCTTATGTCTTCACCTCCTAATATTATTATATAGACATACTCTTGTTTATTCTTTACTATTTGGACCCCTCATGTGAGCCCAACTTATTTACAACATTTTTCTACATATTTAAGAAGACTAGTAGGAAGAACTTCAAGTGCTCTGGACCTTGTCCATTCCTCCTATTGATGAGGTCTTCCTTTTATTGTTGAGATGACCCTTCATAGTTGGCATCCTTGGTCATCTTCTTGTGGACTTGGTTTTGGGGTCTTTGTGGGTTTGCATCAAATCCCCTCACACCTCTTGACCTCCTTCCTATTCCTGTACTTGATGAGGTGTTGTGCAAAGATGGTTTTGAAAATTATTAAAGACTTGTACCACCACATCAAGCAGAAAATTGAAAGGAAGGTAGGTAAGTATGTTGAACATGCCAACAAAGGGTGCAAGGCATTGATCTTTGAACCCGGGGATTGGGTTTGAGTAAAAGAATAGATTCCCTACTCATAGGAAGTCCAAACTTATGCCACGTGGTGATGGTCATTTTTAGGTCATCAAAAGGATTAATGACAATGCCTATGAGTTGGATCTACCTAATACGTACTTAGGTAGTCATTATTTTAATATCAGTGGTCTAACTCTTTTCTCTACATGTCTTCCAAATTCGTGGATGAATTCCCTCACACCCGAGGAGCATGATGAGGACCAAGGAAAGAGGGCGCCTACCCATGATGATAACCAAGGCCAGCCCATGACCTCAGCACCCATACCTCAGAGGATTACTAGGAGCAGAACACGAACTCTAGGTGTTGAGCATCAATTGGTCTCCCTTTTTGTAATTTTTGTAAAGTAGGTCTATATAGCATAATTAGGGGGTGAAGACATAAGAATGAGCCTATGAGATGTTCATTAGTGTAGGAAAGAAACCCTACCTTCTAGAATATGTTGAATGGTGCGGCATTGACCAAGGTCAACACCCTAGCCGCACCATATTTTGCTTCTTCCCCTTCTACCCTCTTTTCTTGTTTTACAAGGCTCCTAAATCTATAAATAGGAGGCTTCCCCCTTTGTAAACACAAGTTGAAATTATAGTAAAGAAATTTTGTACAATTTTTGTGTGAGTAGTGAGTGAGTGAATCTCCTCCAAAATTGGTCTTATCTTGGGTTCATGATGCTCTCAAGTGGCGGCCTCCTTTCACTCATCTTGGTGATTCCACCCCGTCAAGTGGCATGATCCATCATTGCTTCACCATCTATAAGTTCTTCTTTCATCAACTCTTCCATTAATCCATTTCCATTCCCTTCTATCATAAACATGTTCTAAGTTTTGTGTCTTTAAAGTCCATTTCGGTCCATTCTTTTGTGCTTATGTCACTTGTTAAATTCTGCACCATAATTGTCATCATATTCACCATTTAATTGTGTTTTCCTTTTGCCTTTGTGAAATGAACCTTCACATCTACTTAACCAGTTGGTTAAGTTAATGTCCAATGGGGATTTTCCTAAGGTTTTCACTCTTAATTGTTTAACAATCTCAATCTTAATTCCAAAAGTGTCACCTAAATGATCAATCATAAAATCAACTCACATCAGGTCTCAAGCCCCTTTTATAGCTTATCTCTTGTAACAACTTTCTCTCGTGAGAATCTAATCTCAACCGAAAGCATACGTAACAGAAAAACACTTTGTTTGTGGGCACCTTCTCTCAAGGTGCTACAATAGAAAAGAATCTGATTTCTAACAAGAGCATAAAATAACAACAGAAAAACCACCTACCAACAGGGCACCACCTTAGGTGCTAACAGCAGGAAGATACTCTGTTTACATGGACACACCTACTCATGGTGCAACATTACCCTAAAACACACACACTTAGATTAAAATATATTTGCGTTACTTAACCATTACGTGTACTAACATGTAGCCATAGATTAAGAGGTACCTTTTGCTAATAACCTTATATTAGCGTATAAAAAGATTATTTTAATTATGTTCCAACGGGGTTACTAACATAGTTGGGCCAAATCCATGACCCACTTTATAAGCCCAACAGTCGAGCTGACCTTCCCACACCGTGCACCGAGCTCCAATCATTGAGCACTCTATCCAGTACAATAATATTACTAATATTTAATAATATTACTAATATTTAATAATATTACTAATATTTAATAATATTATTATATTTAATAATATTAATAATATTAATAAGATTTAATAATATTAATAAGATTTAATAATATTTAATAATATTAACCATATTTAACAATATTAATAATATTTAATAACATTATTATAATAATTAATTATGTTATTAATTTGAATAATAATAATATTAATAAAATTAATAATATGAATGACATTAAATATATGAATAATATTAATAATGTTTCTATTATTAATTATATGAATATTGATAATCATACTAATAAGTATAATAATAATCATAGCATGACAACAAAATTTGACTAATGTAATGTGTTTTCGCCAGTTGACCCGGTCGCTGGTTGACTTCAAAGGCAAGTGGTGGCTCCTTCTATTTCTGGTGGATTCTATGCTTCCTTTTGAATGTTAGAAAGCGGCTCTGTTGAAATAGAGGGGGACCTACTTGTTGAATACACTTTGATTATCAAGTCAGTTCAGGGCTTATACAAACAAGAAGTAAGTAAGCAGTTTCAGTCTTAGACTACTTTTTAGGTACCTCATTGTAACAACCCCTTCTCTCATGAGAACTCTATCTCGAGTGAAAGTGGGCTTGATGGGAAGCATTTTGTTACGTTGTTACACAATCTTAGTGTAACAACTCCATAGAATCTGCCTCTCTGGAGTGCGCAATCTTAAGAGCATGGTCGCCAAGGGTACCAACTAATGTACGAGCATTATAGGGCCCATCTGTTACTGTGGGCGCCCTAGTCCTTTCCGTATCATGCATGCAGCTTTCCCCTGAAAACCCTAGCGCCTTTGGACCTTGGTGTCTTAAGGGGATATTTGCTTGTGCTAGACCCGAATGTACTATACACACCACATGCACTTTCTTGCTGACTAGGCCTTTTATATATACGGGTTTCAACCCACGCATCTTTGGGGGCCCACTTACGTGGCCCACTATCTCGACTTGTTCGCCGAGTCGACCTGCTCCACAGGTGCCGATGTTCGATGCCTAATGACGATGTCCGATGTCTGGTCCAGTACATAAGCCCCCCAGGCTCGAGCTGGAACTTGTTTCAGTGAATAGGCTAACCGCTCGCCTATGGCGACCTACATGGCTAATGAGTGACAGAACATGCACAGTGCCTCGAGGTGACGTTTCACCATACTCTCTCCCCAGCGTACGCGTGGCCAGATTAACGGTTGGGACGCGTTGCCGCTTGCGCTTCCTCTAATACGTTAACCCTTCAACTTTTACGCTTGCTTCACTATTTCATTCTCTATTTGCGTATCTTTTCAAACATTTATGCTTCGAACGCTCTACTCTCTTCTCCCAAATACCTCGTCTCTTCTCGATAATCATCCAAGGTACGTTCTTTACCTTGTTACTGTCTTTGGCCTATCGTTTCAATGCTCTTCACCTGTTCATAACTGCGCTGGGACTGTTTATATTTCTCGCACCCATGATCGTTGTTTTCTGTTTTTCTGTTGGTTTACGTCGCGTGCATTTCTTCTTCTGAGTACTGCGTTTGCTTTTCTTCTTTGTTTTAGCTTTCCTCTGTAAGATGGAATCAACCAACCTCGAATTACAAAACCCTTTACCCTTGGGCTTCTAGTAATCTGTTGGGGGAGACCTTAGACTTCACAACCCGTGAGAGTATAGGGACCTATAGGAAGAGCGAACGTTCCAAAAAGAACAATCTTTTTGGCAAAGAGCATGACAGATTCATCAAAGTTGTGCCTTTGCAGAGTGGGAGAGCCAGTCTGTTGTTATGAGTCGTCAGATCTAGCAGGGGGACCGTTCTGCTTCATTTACTCCACTATCTTCAAAAAATTCTCCTTCGCCTACCCTTTGCCAGTTTTGAGAGAGCTCTTCTTACTGAGATTAATGTTGCCCCTTCCCAGCTACACCCCAATAGTCGGGCGTTTGCTCGGGCGTTCTCCATCTTATATCACGACTTTGGCCATCTGCCATCAGTGGATGCCTTCCTCTATTTCTTCGAAGCCAAAAGCCTAGGTCGAAAGTTGTGGGTGAGCTTTAACGGTGTTGCTGGGAGAGTCTTACTAACCCTTTACCAGCAATCATACAAAGGATTTAAAGGGAAGTTCTTCAAGATTCGCTACAGCGCTGATGATCCAAATCTTTTGGATGGGTTTCCTCTGTATTGACACAGAAACCCAGGCTCAAAAAACCTAGATGCCTTGAAGACTTACCCCCCCCCCCTCGAGAGCGAGAGGTGTGCAACTTCCTCTCCATACTCCTGTTAGTGTTACCTTAACCTTGCCTGTGTGTGTTTACTTAAATTCTTATATGCTTTCGTTCTCGTGCAGGCATGGTGCTAGATGCTCAGAAGAGGAAACACCTGACTGTTGTGGCCATAAAAAAGAAAGCTGCTCCAGGCTCTCCTACTAAGGATAACAAACTAAAAGTAGTGGTCGAGGTCGTTCCTTCTGAGGACGAAGAGACCGGCTCAGGTCTTGTCTTCAAGAGGAAGCACAAAGTTAACACTGCTATCCCTGTGCCTTAAGACTCGGATGGCCGAGCCCCCTCATACAGAGAACTTCCCCCAGCGACTCCTTTCCTCGCGATATTGTGGTGCATGAAGGCAGAGGGGAAAGTGCCTCAGAAGGGAACCAATGGGACTCCTCTGCTGACCTGTCTTCCTTCCTCCAAAAGATGGTGCACTCTGCCAGAGTTAAAGAGAGGTTGGAGAACTTGGAGGAGGACCCCCCTCAAGGAGCATATGACAAGGCAACTAGATAAATCGCTAGTTGCGAACAACCTCATTCTCTCCAAAATGCAGAGGGCAAAGGAATTGGCCAACCAAGAAGTCCTCCAATCCACTGAGCTCAAACGCCGAGTAACTGGACTTTCCCTGGAGGTGGAGGAGCTTCGAAAGACTGACTGAGAGACCAAGACCCTCTTGTTTGAGAAATCCTAAGAGACCTTGAGATTGTACGCCAGGAACGGCGACCTCCGCACTGAGGTGGATGGGCTGAAAAGGGAGCTAGCCAACAAAGACGAGGAGGTGGCTAAGCAGAAGGAGAAATTGTTAAACTGAAGGAGGAGTTGGACCACAAGGATGAACTCTTCAAACAGACCAAAGACGAGCTAACCAGTGATGACGTCGATTCCTATACGGCGGGCTTTGACGATGCCATGGCTTAGGTTGCCTGCATGCATCCTGAGGTGGATCTTTCTCAAACATGCCTTAACAAAACTATTGCAGATGGGCAATTGGTGGATGCGAAATAGTGGTGGTGAACCTCCCCGTTGTTGCCCTTATTTTGTAACCTTAACGAACACCTGATTACTCTGTACATGTGTTTATGAATGAAAATCTTCTTTCTCCAAGCTTACCCCTTTGTGTATGACTTTTGTTAACTTGTATGTCTTGACGCGATTTGATGACTATAGCATGCCAATGATCGCTCATACTTAAGTAGCACAGTCCTTCACAACCCTTACTTTTCCCTTAAAAGGAGATTTTAATTTTTCTCTTGGTATCTTACCAAAGGGAGAGGTTCGCTAGAAATCCTACCATTCCTGACCTTGGCGTATTTTACCCAAGGGAGAGGTTTACTAGAAATCCCACCATTCCTGACCTTGGTGTATTTTACCCAAGGGAGAGGTTCATTTGGAACCTTACTTCTTCTCGACCTTGGCGTATAAAGGCAAGGGAGAGGTTCACTTGGAACCTTACTGTTTCTCGACCTTGGCATATAAAGGCAAGGGAGAGGTTCACTTGGAACCTTACTGCTTCTCGACCTTGGCGTATAAAGGCAAGGGAGAGGTTCACTTGGAACCTTACTGCTTCTCGACCTTGGCGTATAAAGGCAAGGGAGAGGTTCGCTTGGAACCTTACTGTTTCTCGACCTTGGCGTATAAAGGCAAGGGAGAGGTTCAGTTGGAACCTTGATTAACAATATATCACAAGCATATATTTCAAATAACTTTTTATTGGGTGACCTCATTAAAAAACCCTAAAAAGGGAAAAAGAGTGTCCCCTTAACTGCGTACAATAATATGATTAACTGAAATAAAATTTGAGATTGTTCCCATTCCATGTTCGGGGAATTGTTCCGCCTTCCAAGGTCTCGAGTTTATACGCTCCGTTCCCAAGAACCTCTATTACGCAGAATGGGCCAGTCCATATGGGAGACAACTTGTTCTCCAGCTGGTAGGGGTGAGTCTTTCGCATTACCAAGTCGGAGACTTGGAACTGCCAGGGTTTCAACTTGGACTTGTGCTTAAACTCCACCCTTCTCTTCAAGGCTTCGGCTTGATGCGCACTTCCTCCCTAACCTCGTCCAACAGGTCTAAGTTTACCCTCATTTCCTCGTTAGACTCCTCGGCCATGAAGTTCTGGAAATGAGGTGAACTTTCCTAGATCTCAACGGGAATCATGGCATTTGACCCATACACTAGGCTAAAGGCATCTTCTTGGTGGTGGACTGGCGAGTGGTATGGTAAGCTCATACAATTCTGGGGACCTCGTCCGCCATCCGAAATACATCGGGGTTGTAAATGACATAGCGTTCCTGATAGAAAATGATGACTCCTCCCAAGTTCCCTTGGCTTTCTCTAGTCTTCTCCTTAGGTCCCTGAGCAAGACTCGGTTGGCAGACTCGACCAGACCATTTGTCAGGGGGTGTTCTACCGAGGCAAATTCTTGCTTGATGCCGAGCTCTATGCATAGGTTGCCCAGTTGTTGACTTGCGAACTGGGTGCCATTGTCAGATACTAAACGCTTTGGGATTCAAAACTGGCAAACTATGTTCTTCCACATGAAGTGTTACACCTTGTGAGTCGTGATCTGCGCAACAGGCTCGGCCTTGACCCACTTGGTGAAGTACTCGATGGTGACCACCAGGTATTTCATCTAGAGAACTGCGAGAGGAAACAGGCCCAGGATGTCAATCCCCCAAGTGTGGAAAGGCCATGGGCTATGGATCGACCGTAATTCCTCTTGGGGCGCTTGATGCTAATCGGCATGTTGTTGGCATTGCTTACATTGTTGTGCGTACCTCGTGAAATCCTCCCTCATGGTTGGCCAGTAGTACCCTGCTCGAACGACCTTTGATGAGAGAGCTCGCCCACCGATTTGACTCCCACAAATACCTTCATGCAGTTCAGCCATGATACGTGTGCATTGCACCCCACTCACACAGGACATGATAGGGTAAGTGTAGCCATGCCTGAATTAGTTGCCATCGACCAGAGTATACCGACCTGCGTTCTTCTTGACGACCCTGGCTTCCGCTGGATCCAGTGGGAGTAGACCATCAGCTAGGTAGTGCCTATAGGGTGTCATCCAGGTTTCACCTTCGTTGACCAGGAAAATGTGCAATGGCTCTCTTATTGACGAGTTGTATGCGCTTATCCTAGGTACCCTTAACGTTTCCTGGGTCAACGATCGATGATCTCTTCCTCCACCTTCCGAGACACTTACCTTTTGGATCTCTTTCGTGTAACATGTGGTAGTTCTTGCGTTTTTAAGGTCTCCTGGATGATTGTCCTCTGTCTGCCCCCTGCCTGAGCTGGTGAGCTTTGCCAGCAAGTCGACTCGGGCATTCTACTCTCTAGGGACATGTACTAACTCGAACATATCAAAAGCCTCTCTTAAGAGTCTAACATACGCTTTAAAAACTGGAAATAGGGAACCCCCTATCTCCTCCTGCCGATAGAAACCGAGATAGGGCGGCCATATGTCCCGTCAACTGCTACACCTCCTTCACCAAGGTTGGGCTCCTCATGGCTATGATCGCCACACACTTCTCGGGGTTTGCCTCTATTCCCTGCTCGGTGAGGAGGAAACCTAAGAACTTCCCTGCCTCTACCTCGAATACGCACTTCTCGGGGTTTAACTGTTGCACTTTAGAGCTTTGATGTTTCAAATCCACATGAAGTTTGAAGTTGTGTTGCTTTTTTGGTTTCGGTTAGATTAGATTGTTTAGAATCTTTGTTAAGATCAGTTCTAATTCCTACACAAAGCTTGATCAATCAGTATTAAAAGAAACAAATTGTTTTTCCAAGCAAAGGGAAACAACCGGTTGAATCATCGAGATAATCGGTTGTTTGTCACTTAGTTGGCTTGAGGTTCTGAAACTGCTTTTTTAATTAGTTATGCAACAACTTAACTCATTAACTGGTAAAATCGTGGTTTCAACCAGTTAAATGTGTGTTTTCATAAAAGTTTATTGAAAACTTCTTTTAACTGATTCAGTGATTAAAACTGTCTTAAAACAACTACATTTCAGAGCTATAAATATAGTCTTTCTTTCAAAAGAAAATACACATTCAAATACAACAAGCATTCATACACATTTGAGATCAAAGAAAGAGATTTGGTTTTTGAAAAGAGTTTTTCACAAGTGCAAGATTGTTGTTCAAGCTTTGTTGTGGTAACAAGTTCTGATCATAGAAGTTTCCTGTATTGTGCAAATCCAGGTGTTTTCTATACTTGTTTAGTTACTTGTAATAGTACTTCTTTTAACTGCTGTGTGTGTTTAAAATCCTGTAAAGACATAGGGTTGTTCTGTCTTGAGGTGTGAAGTGTTGCAAAGAGGGTGAATAGGCTTTGTGGGATTCAAGGTCACCTCTTTGTGGTGTGTTGTAATCTGGTTGTGATTACTAGTGAAACTCAAAGATTTTATGAGAACTGGATGTAGCTCTGTGTGAGGGAACCAATATAAACCTATTTTGTAAATCTCTCCTTCTCTCAAACTCTCTATAACTGTTTGTGTTAATTCATTTCTGCTACTGGTATAAACAACTGACTAAAACGAAGTTTTAACCGGTTAAAATTTCGTTTTAACAGTTTCTGGTTGATTTTTTGATTTCTTTCCTTAATTTCTTATTTTGATTGTTTGATAAAGATTCATTCTAAATCAAGTCTTTGCGAAAATATTTCACTAAACAATTCACCCCCCTCTTGTTTAAGCCATCAATTCTTGCAATTGGCATCAAGAGTTAGGTTCTTGAAAAATACTCAAGTTTCTGTTTTTGGTTTTCTGAAAAACTGTTCTATATGGCTAACAAGTTCTCTTTTGGGGAAGGTGCTTCTTTGAATATCTGTTTTGTGGTAAAAATTATCCAATTTGGTGCATAAGAATGAAGTTCTTTATTGAATCATTAGATAAGGAAATTTGGAATGTTATTTAAAACGAGGCTACATGCATATGCCTGAAAATAACTCTGCATCATAAAAAAAGAACACCTTGACTGTATTGCAAAGAATATAATTCTCTCTGCTCTAGATTATGATGAATTGCTCAAGATTGCAGAATGTATCTCAGTTAAAGAGATATGGGATGCACTTGAGAAATATCATAAGAATCCAAGGAGTGCTTTGATAGACAAGAAAGAATCTTCTACTGATTCATCTTCTTCAAAAACCAAGATGGAGGTTTATCTCATGGCAAAGGAAGAATCTAGATCTGACCAAGGTTGCTTCGAGAGAAAACAACATCTATGGTATCTAGATAGTGGTTGTTCCAAGCAAATGACTAGAGATGCATCCAAGTTCATCAGTATTTCTTTCAAACAAGATGGGCATGTAACATATGGTGACAACAAGGGAAAGATACTTGGAAAAGGTACCATAGGTAATGAAAATAGCTTGTTTATTCATGATGTGTTTTATATTGAAGGTTTGAAGCATAGCCTGCTCAGTATCAGTCAATTCTATGATAAAGGATATCAAGTCACCTTTAGAACGAATTCAAATTCAAATGATGTTCTACTCATTGGTAAGAGATCTAACAACATCTATTTGCTTGATATATCTAGCTCCACCTCAATAGGTTGTCTTCTAACAAAACATGATGAATCATGGCTTTGGCATAGAAGAATTGCACACATTCATATAAATCATTTAAATAAACTTGTTTCAAATGAACTTATTCATGGCTTACCCAAACTCAAGTTCGCGAAGGAACATGTGTGTGATGCTTGTCAAAAGGGGAAACAAACTAGAAAACATTTTAATTTGAAAAATCATGTTTCAACTTCAAAACCCCTTGAGCTTTTACACATGGATCTTTTTGGTCCTTCTAGGACTATGAGCCTTGGAGGAAATTTGTATGCTCTTGTGGTTGCAGATGACTTTTCCAGGTTTACTTGGACACTTTTCCTACACTCAAAGAAGGAAGCATATCCAGAATTCAAAAAGCTAACAAAAAGGCTGCAGAACACATGTTGCAGTAACATTGGAGCTATCAGGAGTGATCATGGAGGGGAATTTAAAAATGAGAAGTTCATCTGCTTTTGCAACAAGTTAGGAATCTTCCACAACTTCTCTGCACCAAGAACACCCCAACAAAATGGAGTGGTGGAGAGGAAGAATAGATCTGTAGAAGAGCTTGCAAGGACTATTTTGAATGATTCTGCCCTACCTAAGTGTTTTTGGGCTGATGTTGTAAGTACTGCTTGCTATGTGATGAACCGTGTGCTAATCAGACCTATGTTGAAGAAAACACCGTATGAACTGTTGAATGGAAGGAAGCCAAACATAGGCCATCTGAAGTTCTTTGGTTGTAAGTGCTACATTCTAAACAATGGCAAAGATAGTCTGGGTAAGTTTGATGCTAAATCAGACAAAGGTATCTTTCTTGGTTACTTTTTATCTAGCTATGCTTATAGGTGTTGAACCAAGTGGTGTTCAAGCTTTGAAGAATCCAAACCCTTTGAAGGATGTTGAAGGCTTGGCTGTGCTTGCTGTTGCTGAGCTGTCTTAGTTAGGATCTAGGGTAGTTTGAGTTTTGTAATCCACTCTTGATTGAATCCAAAGCATAGGCATTCTCAATCTTTTTAAAAGAAAAGTGATTTTCAAACTAAGTGAAAAACAACCGATTGTTTTGTCGAAACAACCGATTGTTTTATACTTAGGTGTTTTTAGAAAATGTTGAAAACTGTTTTTCAAATGGTTGAGCTGTTAAAACTAAAACAATCGATTGATTCGAGGAAACAACCGATTGTTTGTTTTGGTACCATAACAGAAAAACTGTTTTAGCTTTGACTGAGCTTTAAATGATTCTAACTGTTTACGCTCCAGTCTTTAATGTTTTGACCAATCTTTAAATGCAATGAATAAGTTTGTAAAGATTTGATAACTAACATCTTTGAATAAATTCAGAAAAACAGATTTGAGAAATAACAATCTTTTGAGAACAACAAGATTCTGATTTTCAAAGGAATTTGAGATTGCTTAGAGATTGAGATTGATCAAAGAGTGTGAGATAGGATTTCTGCTTGTATTGATTTCAGATTTGCTTCTGTAAC
>Ga0123341_1001836_pt1 | contig 16693 bp, 12 predicted proteins | sample Turbeapinknodule_FD_89959 | JGI IMG/M metagenome (GOLD analysis project Ga0123341, IMG submission 89959) | Root nodule microbial communities of legume samples collected from Mexico - Turtle bean Mexico pink nodule | ecosystem: Host-associated > Plants > Roots > Nodule | place: Mexico: Nepantla...
GAAGTGCCTCCTCACCTGGGTGCAAAAAACATACGAAAGTACTTGTTTGATCTTTTTCAGCGCAATACGGACCCGGAAAAATATTGCAGAAAGTAGGGCGAAATTTCACAAGTTTTGCTAGAGCCTTGGTTTGCACAAAATTCCTGAAAAATTCTGCCGAAATGGTTTTTTCCAGAAATTCCGCATAAGAATCTCCACTGAATTTGAAACATTACGCGACAGATTTCAGGTCAAACGGATGAGTATTCACCAAGGAAAAGAATGAAACAGTTTCACACTCAACTGAAGCTTCCTTTCAGTCCGGGCAGTGAGGAATAAAAAATTTCTTGCGAATCTTGTGGGACGAGTCTGGGGCCCAAATCTCAGCCTAAACTCAATAGACACAATGACGAATGTCTGGTATAAATTTCGTACCAAAATACCCAAGGAGGAAGGCGCAGTAAGTCCCAAACCGAGAGTGAACAGACTCGGTTTTCCAAAAACAAAACGTCCTAGCTTTTGTTCCCCGTATATTCTTTCTGTGATTTGTTTTTGGACGTGCCTCTTTACCTGGGCGCAAAAAACATACGAAAGTACTTGTATGAATTTTTTCAGCGCAATACGGACTCGGAAAAAAATTGCAGAAAGTAGGGCGAAATTTCACAAGTTTTGCTGGAGGATAGCCTTGGTTTGCACAAAATTCCTGAAAAATTCTTCCGAAGTCGTTTTTTCCTGAAATTCCGCGTAAGAATCTCCACTGAATTTGGGAAAAACGCGACGTATTTCAGGTCAAACGGATGAGTATTCACCCAGGAAAAGAATCAAATAGTTTCACACACAAACGAACCTTCCTTTCAGCCAGGGCAGTGATGAATAAAAAATTTATTGTGAATCTTGTGGGCCGAGTCTGGGGCTCAAATCTCACCCAAAACTCAATAGACACAATAATGAATGTCTTGTAAAAATTTCAGACCAAAATACCCAAGGAATAAGACGCAGTAAGTCCCAGACCGAGAGTCAACAAAATCGGTTTTCCGAAAACAAAACGCCCTGGCTTTTCTTCCCCGTATCTTCCTTCTGTGATTTGTTTATGGACGTGTCTCCTTACCTGCGTGCAAAAAACATACGAAAGTACTTGTGTGAATTTTTTCAACGCAATACGGACCCGGAAAAAATTGCATAAAGTAAGGCGAAATTTCACAAATTTTGCTAGAGGATAGCCTTGGTTTGCACAAAATTCCTGAAAAATTCTCCCAAAATGGTTTTTTCCTAAAATTCCACGTAAGAATCTCCACTGAATTTGGGACAAAACGCGACAGATTTTAGGTCAATCGGATTAGTATTTACCCAGGAAAAGAATCAAACAGTTTCACACTCAAACAAACCTTCCTTTCAGCCCGGGCAATGATGAATATAAAATTTATTGCGAATCTTGTGGGACGAGTCTGGGGCTCAAATCTCACCCAAAACTCAATAGACACAATGACGAATGTCTGGTAAAAATTTCATACCAAAATACCCAAGGAGTAAGGCGCAGTAAGTCCCTGACCGAGAGTGAACAAAACCGGTTTTCCGAAAACAAAACGTCCTGGCTTTTCTTCCCCATATCTTCTTTCTGTGATTTGTTTATGGACGTGCCTCCTTACCTGGGTGCAAACAACATACGAAAGTACTTGTGTGAATTTTTTCAGCGCAATACGGACCCGGAAAAAATTGCATAAAGTAAGGCGAAATTTCACAAATTTTGCTAGAGGATAGCCTTGGTTTGCACAAAATTCCTGAAAAATTCTCCCAAAATGGTTTTTTCCTGAAATTCCGCGTAAGAATCTCCACTGAATTTGGGACAAAACGCGACAGATTTCAGGTTAAACAGATGACTATTCACCCAGGAAATGAATCAAACAATTTCACACACAAACGAACCTTCCTTTCAGCCCGGGCAGTGAAGAGAAAAAAATTTCTTGCGAATGTTTTTGGACGAGTTTGGGGCTCAAATCTCAGCCAAAACTCAATAGACACAATGACGAATGTCTGGTAAAAATTTCATACCAAAATACCCAAGGAGTAAGGCGCAGTAAGTCCTAGATCGAGAGTGAACAAAACCGGTTTTCCGAAAACAAAACGTCGTGGCTTTTCTTCCCCGTATCTTCTTTCTGTGATTTGTTTATGGACGTGCCTCCTTACCTGGGTGCAAAAAACATACGAAAGTACTTGTGTGAATTTTTTCAGCGCAATACGGAACCGGAAAAAAATTGCAGAAAGTAGGGCGAAATTTCACAAGTTTTGCTAGTGGGTAGCCTTGGTTTGCACAAAGTTCCTGAAAATTCTCCCGAAATGGTTTTTTCCTGAAATTCCGCGTAACAATCTCCACTGAATTTGGGGCAAAACGCGACAGATTTCATATCAAACGGATGAGTATTCACCCTGGAAAAGAATCAAACAGTTTTACATACAAACGAACCTTCATTTCATCCCGAGCTGTGATAAATAAAAAATTTATTGCGAATCTTGTGGGATGAATCTGGGGCTCAAATCTCAGCCAAAACTCAATAGACAAAATGACGAATGTCTGGTACAAATTTCAGACCAAAATACCCAAGGAGTAAGGCGCAGTAAGTCCCAAACCGAGAGTGAACAAAACTAGTTTTCCAAAAGCAAAACGTCCTGGCTTTTCTTCCCCGTATCTTCTTTCTGCGATTTGTTTATGGACGTGCCTCCTTACATGGGTGCAAACAACATATGATAGTACTTGTGTGAATTTTTTCAGCGCAATACGGACCCAAAATAAAATTGCAGAAAGTAGGGTGATATTTCACAAATTTTGTTAGACCGGTTTGCACAAAATTTCTGAAAAATTCTCCCAAAATGGTTTTTTACTTAAATTCTGTGTAAGAAGCTCGACTGAATTTGGGACAAAACGCGACATATTAGAAGTCAAACGGATGAGTATTCGCCCAGGAAAAAAATCAAACAGTTTCACACACAAACGAACATTCCTTTCAACCCGGGCAATGATGATTAAAAAAATTATTGTGAATCTTGTGGGACGAATCTGGGGCTCAAATCTCAACTAAAACTCAATAGACACATACCAGTGCCTGGTAAAAATTTCATACCAAAATACCCAAGGAGTAAGGCGCAGTAAGTTCCAGACCGAGAATGAACAAAACCAGTTTTCCGAAAACAAAACGTCCTGCCTTTTCTTCCCCTTATTTCTTTCTGTGATTTTTTTATGGACGTGCATCCTTACCTGGTGCAAACAACATACGAAAGTACTTGTGTGAACTTTTTCTGCGCAATACGGACCCGGAAAAAATTGCAGAAAATAGGGCGAAATTTCACAAGTTTTGCAAGAGGCCTAGGTTTGCACAAAATTTATGAAAAATTCTTCCAAAGTAGTTTTTTCCTGAAATTCCACATAAGAATCTCAACTGTATTTGGGGCAAAATACGCAGATTTCAAGTCAAACTGATGAGTGTTCACCTAAAAAAAAAATCAAACAGTTTCACACACAAACAAACGTTTCTTTGAGTCCGGAGGTTTTCAACTGTCAAAGTAAAAATCAAAGGAAACTATCTTCCTTTTTGGTTTAGGTGTTTCTTCTCGTATGTGGGCATCGGGTGAATATGACTTCTCAACTTATCAAGTTGTTTATTTTTTCAATTAGTATTGCTAATTAATCTCAAAATTATCTAGCTGTTAATTTAAAAAAAAAAACTATATTCGGAGATCAAAATGTCATAAACTTAAAATTTAATAACCATCTTAAACTAAATTAATTCACACAATTTGTTTCTTAATTTCAAAAGTAATATCTCAATTAAATTTTGTGATCAAACAAATCATCTCTTTAAAACAGTAACATTTTCCTAACAACACAATTCATACCATTGTTTTTTAGGGAGAAAAAGTATTGGAAAAAATCTTCATGAATCTGTTAATGGTACAGGTACAGGTACACATTAAGATAATATTTGGTGTAATACATAGTATGATGAAAGATTCATACTGCTACCTAAACGTAACTGCTCTAAATTCAATGGGATAATACAAAATTATGAAATTTACATTGCTATGTACAGAAATGGTAGCAAGTAGCAAATGAAGTTCCATTTCCCTCTGAAATGAGTATCAAAATCCGTTAGGTATTGGTATTAGCATCACATATGCACCATGCTCCTTACTTACTATCTACTTTGGCAGATCATTTCAGCTACCTCACCCATTACGCTTGTCCCTCTAATTTCAAGTAGGCGCAGAGCCAAGTCTTCTTCATTCATCTGTCTTAATCCGTTGCTCATTCTTTTCAATATACCCACCTCAAGTTCCTGGATCCACAGTGGCGTGCAGCTCACCATCAAGCTCATAAACCCGGAAACATACGCACGCCAGGTGGCACAATCACAGCGAAGAGATATTTTTCCATCCAGTGCATTTGCAAGAAATTCTAAATGAATCCCAAGAACCTTTGATCGTCTTTTGGATGCTGGTGATGAAGAATCGATACCCCAGGCAAACGCCCCACCGAGTACAGCAAAACACGCAAGTGCATAACCTCTCAGCATAGCAACCACAACTCCAGGTTCTACCCCTTCCTGCTCTGACCCTTGCGCTGACAAAAACCAGGAAGGTAGAGTTTCTGTAATCAAAGATTGAACCAAACCTGAACCACCAGATATCCAAAGAAACGAAGCCCCAAGAAGAGCAGCATGCTTTACACGTGTCATTGATGCAGCAAGAGAAACCTGTCCGTATCTCATTCCATACTTTGTCTTCTTTAGCTTCTCCACTTCATCCTTCGGCAACCCACCATTGGCTATATCTCTAACCGAAAGCATTAAAAGAGATACAATTTCTTCTGTCAAGAACATGACATCTCTAATAGACCGGTGAACTCTTAAGTAGAGAAACCCAGGAGCAACCGGAGTGATCCCTCTGTAGAAGTGAGAACCAAATCCATGACCAAGGAGGGTGCCAACACCACCATTGTTATAAATACAGGCAGAACCAAGCCCAAGGGTAGAAGTAAAGCAACTTCTTAAGAGCTGAACTACAGCATCCCTGCTGTGGTGAAAGACAGTTGCAGAAGCAGAGAATACAAAAAAGTCACTCCAACGCTTCACCTTCTGAGCCCACAAAGCACCAACAATGGGCATACATGGCCAGGGACAGCCGGAAGAAAGGGCAATTAAAGATGGTCCAGCCAAAACAACGAAGCGTTCATAAGATTTGTCCAGTTTATATGTTATTGTGAGACTCAGAAAAGCTGCCAATGGCAAAGGAAGTGTAGCTGGAGCATTTCCATCTGCTTGAAGCAGTTAAAGAAGTAGTGTCAACTGATCGATTTTGTTGAAAGATAGAACAAAAAATACAAGAGATGCTGAAAACTGTCTGGACTACAGAAAGGAATTTTATGCAAGATAAATAGATACAAATAATTATAGAAAATTTATTCCTATAAAAACATGATATCTCTATAAATCATATTATAATAACTTTGATTCTAATTAAATATCCCTATGATTATAAAGATTCTAATTAAATAAGAAAACAAATCATAAAATATAAAAGAATTTACAACAAGTCCTATGAGATCATCGAAGATACTCAAATATTCTATAAGATATCATTGGATATTTCTCATATTTCTAACATAAATAGAAAACGTTCACTTCATTTTGGCTGATTCATATAAACAGAAAATGAAAACACGGTTTGTCAAAAATTGGAAACAATGAGTTGATATTTCTATGTCAATCATATAGCCCGTAGCTAATTGAGAATTTATTCATCACTCACGAGCTACTTCTAGAAAATAACTATGAATATGCAGAAACGTGACAGGTTAGTTGGTCTATGCGGAGAAAATGACAAATGCTGCAACAATCACCCAGGAACAGATAAATTGAACTTACAAAGAGGAATTCATCTAAAGAAAGAAAGTAAACTTGACAAACCTATAGCAAGGCTAGGGACATCAACACCTGTGGCTGCTAGAATTTTCTTAATTTGTTGCTCAACAATAGATAAATTTGCAGAAGGGCTTGGCCAATCAGTTCCGTTCATAAAAGCAGGCTTCCATATGCCCCGTGTGACTTCGGCTGACAAGTAGCTTATAATGGTTCCCAAAGTTGCTGGAAGAAAATCAGCCAGATCTTTGAGACCTAGATAAAAATCAGGCAGACGATTTACTAAGCAAACAACAGCATAAGAAAAACTTAAAAAAATAAGACATTAACAACCCACTTCAATGAATTCCCAAACTTACAATTTTTATATTAATGTACATTTATTCCAATAAGTTAATCTATGACAACTTAAAGAAGCATGGATTTACCTAGCATTAGGCCTAGCTTTCTTCTTCGAAGATACTACCAAGATTAATTTTTTTTAAAACATACCTTCTAATATTGTTAGATAATTTTATGGTTTTTTAGCTTAATTGCAAATTTCTGCATTACTAGTGATTTTGTCAGACAATTGGCACGCACTCCAAACATACCCATACTTGGAGTACACAAACTACATGACTAGTGATCACAAACCTATCTGGATTTGGGAGCAACGTAGGAGCAGGACAACACACATGTCCAAGTCTTCTTTTAGGTCCTCCTCAATTTTAGTTAGACATGCAAAGAGAAGGTGCCTCTTCTCTTGCATCCTCCTCCATTTATTTACCTTGCAAATCCCCTCTAAGTACTAACTCCTCCAACTAAGTATAATAACTTTCTTAACTATCTTCCCAACTCCTAGCAAACACTATTTATTTCACTGACAAGTGGACAAGGACAATCAAGTGAATGAGACAAAAATTACATGAGATTTTGGTAGAACAATATCACTTTTACGAAAAAAACACGTAATCAATCTTTTCACTTGCTAAGTTATTCCGAGAATCATGAGTCATGTTCAATATTTGATCTTTTCACAGGACATCTTTATTCCACAGCTCTGACATTCTCACATTTTAAAACATGAAAGCCTCAGTATAATCCTAAAACAGTTATTAATGATAATCAATTAAAAAAAAGGCTTGAATATATCCATGAGTGAACTGGGCAAACCTGTAGCCAATTCACGGGGAGAGAGTCTTCCATGAGCACAAGCAGCAAGAGCAGCATCAAGAACAAATGGAGTTGCTTCAAGGATGTCCCATGCAGGCACTTTGAGTTTCATCAGAGCATCATCCAATGAAGAGCAAGATGAATTACTGCTTCCTGAAGTTGTAGGTGTCAATGACTGAGCACTTCGATTTATTTTCTTGCATATCATGCTTAGTAGCGCTTCAACAATCTGAGAAACTGGCCCCCCAGGTGCAAGAGTAGAACAGGTGGATGCAATACATTCTCGATGTTGCCGATACCAAATGTTTAATTTTGGAAAGGAATCCATAAATAAAGGCTCTAAAGAAAAAGTTATCATTTTTGAAAATCTTCTACAACTTACTCGATCTCTTGGTGATTTCCCAAAGGATGCTAACATACAATTCCGAATCAATAAAAGGTACTCAGGACCTAACTGTGATCCTAATGCTGGAGTTGCTGCACCACCCATCACGTGCTCAACAGGTGGATGATTAAACCGCCATAATCTCAGCAGGAGAATAAATGCATTAGAGAACACTCCATGACAAGTGAGTTTTTCACCCGTAACAGCAGTCCATGAGACATTAGGAACAGATGATCCAAAAGCTTCGCATATTGGCATCAACACAGCAGCAAGTAGCGGAACCTGAAAGAAGAAAGTAAAATGACTGCATAGAATAGGATAACAAACTAAAAGCTTCAATAGTTATTATTGTGATTTCACATGGACTAGGGAAGGGACCAATGTAGTTCTTATAAGACTCTAACAATCTTCACCTTACAAATTGGTTTTATGGGGCTTGAGTAAGGCCCTGAACTTTAATTCTAATATGGTATTGAAGCATATCCCAGATTTTTTATTGGATTACCATATTTGCGTACACTCTAAATGTCTATTCCTAGGCATCATGGGTGATGTTAGTGGGCCACCAACATTTGTCTTCACTCTAGATGTCCAGTCCTAAGTGTGAAGGAACATGTTAATCCAACATAAACTAGAGATATAACCAATGTAACTATAAGACTTGGACATTCTTCACCTTAAAACCAGTTTTGTAGGATTTGGGTCCGGGGCCTTAAGCACATATTCTAAGACGATATCAGAATTTAATATAGATCCTTCGTTGGGTCACTCATTTGTCTATTCCTGTGCATGAAGGGGTATCGCTATTGGGCCACCCACATTTGTTCACATTCTAGATGTCTAGTCTTGACCATCAAGGGTTGATTGTTGAAATCGCCCAACTAGAGATAAATTCAATGTAGTCCTTATAATGCTTGGGTAATCTTTTTCTTACAAGCTAGTTTTGCTGGTTAAACCCTAAACCCAAATTTTAAGAGTTATTAACAAATCATTTCTTTGGAAAGAAAAAAAATAATTAAAATCATCTTTTATTGATAGCGCTTTAAATTTTCCTTGTCTGTATGCATAGGGGAGGGTTGTTCTCAAAAGCATTTATCTCATTCATATCAGTTTTCCCTTTTCTTTTGAGTGAAAAAAGAATGTAGACCACTTGCTATATTAAATCAGAACATACCACACCGTGTAGGGAGAATATCTGAATACTGTCTACAGATGAAATTCCAACCAGAAGGACATTCAACAAAGGAGCATGGTTGATCAAATAGCTTTCAGTCCCAGAATATTTAGGAGGAACTGGAGGTGAAAGCATCTTTACAATGAAAAAAACAATATGTTCCTGCATCAAAGATAATCATTATAATCATGAAAGTAAAAAATCAAAAAGGGAAAAGGAAGGGAAGCAAACAAAATGAATTATAAAGAATAAAACAAAAATGAAAATAAAAAAGAAAATGGTGTTTGGGATCACCTGCACATTCCAACCACGTACTAAAGATGCCCCACAAAGAATGGTAGCAGCAGATATCTTTTCATCATCCGAGCCATTGATTGCAAATTCAAATATTTTCTCGATCTCTGCTAAGCTTCCATTACATCCACGAGCTTAAAATCAGTTGCATTACGACTGGTAAATATACAAAATAGAGCATCTGATACCCCAAACTTCAGGAAACAGAAAGGTATAACTGAAGCCCAAGCATATTACAGCCAATTGGACAGCCACCACTTTCAAAAACACATTTATGCATACTTTGAATATGTGACTCTATTTAATACCTATGTATGCCTTTCTACTTTGCCTCTGAAACAAGTAATTTTCTGTTTTCTTTACCAAATGAAATAGGGTCCTTTATCCAAGATACATGGGATGGGGCAGTAATAAACCAATAGACATGCTACTACCTTGCCCAAGTTGAATTAAGCAAGGTACTCCTTAACAACTCTTTAATAATATATGCAGTGTATCTATGGTATTTCAATACTAACTCTGCTGTGTTACTACGTATTTTGCAAACCACATTAAAGACTACTACAAATTAAAAAAGAAACAGCAAAAAAATTCATGATAACACAATTTTCTGTAACTATAAAATCTTGTTTTTCCTTTCTTATTTGGGGGGGCAGAGAGATAGACAGCAGAATAAATACTGTAAAAAAAATTAGATTATCATAGGGAAACTGAAAAGGAAACTGAAAAGGAAACGGAAAAGTGAAATAGAAAAACTAGACAAAGATAATAATTTTCTGAGTTGTCGATGCTGCTTTGCCATGTGGAAATAGCACTCCTACAGAGCACATGTAATGTATGACTGTAGAAATATTATGAGGTAGCAGCATACCTAGAAGCAGGAGTTGCAACTAAGACATTAACCAATTGAGGAGCCAGTGGTGATCCCTTCATTAATGATGACCAGCTAGGTAAATGGTTAGGAATACTATGAGGCAGCTGATTGAAAGGTGCACTAACATAACCAGGCCAGAAATACGCTGAGGTATCAAGCAGATGCCTGGCAATACAAGCCTCCACAATCAGATGCCTTAAGTTACCAGCTGCAAGAAAACACATGATGAGCTATCACTCTCAAACCAAAGAGGTTTAATCAAGGGCCCAAGACAAACACAAAATATACCCCTACGAGACCACCACATCTGAGCAAAATAATCAGAAGGAAACAGAAAACTTGATCATTGACAACAAAAAATATCAGGAGCATGATAGACATTGAGCGAAGGTTAGGTTGAATGGCCTTGAAATTTATTAAGGAACAATTAACAGTATAAATGAAAGCAGACCCGTATTTGGTCCATGTTGCCAGTTTGCACTCATTAGTATGCCTACATTGTCATTTTCTTAATCATGAAATATCCTTACATGTTAATTGTAACTGTACAAAAGATACAAATGAACAAAGGAGCTTTAATTGTTCTTTAAGTTGTCTGCTTTTATTAGGGCCTTCAGCTGTGAGTTCTTTCTATAACCAAACCAAACACCACTAGAGTTTCATATTGTAAGAGCAATTACTTACAACAATTGGTGGGCAAGTCATTCACATTCGTATATTCCAAGTATCCACTATGTCCTGATACAAACAAAGTAGCCTTGGCAGCAGCCTGATTGCATCCCCAAATAACAGATTGTGGTGGAGTGAGTAAATCTTCATAATCACCCAATAGCTGTAAGCTGATAACCAATTCCCCACGACGCTCTCCCAAAGCCTGTTTGTCCATCCTTTGATTTGTAGGGCTACGTTCAGCTTCTTCAATGAGTTCCCCTTCCTCTTCTTCAATAAGGTTGGCAACTACAAGGGTAGTAATGCACAATAACATACACAAGCAGGTATCAAGGCGAGGCACTGGACCCTCACTTGGATCCCTCTCCTAAAAAATGGGGGAATATATACGTCTTAAAACAAGTGAACAGAGTCCAATAGCATCGAAAATTAGAATCATTAATTGCATTTTGTATAGAACCAGTAAATCAGTTTAATGTAAACCGACCAAAAGAATCAAAATATAACAGATATGTTGCAATATCTTATGTTTTTTGGGTGACTACTTCTTATCTTACACTTGCTAAGTTCATCAAGCAGTTTCTCTCTTTCTCTCTCCCACACATAAAAAATGTTTGTCCCAGCCCAAAATATGAAATTACTAGTCTGCATTTGCTTTCAGGAATTCCCCTTTTCCCTCATGGAAGAAATAATCTCTCCTACAGCAAATTCTTGTTAATTAGTTTTGCTTGGATCAACTCTTACCCTTTGAACTAGCCGTAGTGCTGCAATCCATAAACCTAAAAAAGCACAGTGCCATGTAGCACCGTTAACTGCGTGCAAAGCCTTAACCAACCCTGCAATAAGCCAACAATCACTTCAACCAAGCAGCTCAACAACGCATGAAAAAAAAAATATCTTATCATTGCTAGATTCACCGTAAGTCCAGTAACCATTGCGCCACTGAAATTTATGCTTACCGGTAAGAACTTCTACAGCGCTAGCTTCTGCCACGTGATTTCCATCCATTGCATCCTCAAGGATAAGATCAATTGGAAGCCAAAGAGAAGACCAATTATCATTACAAGATTGAACCGCGCAAGAGCCAGCCATGACGGCATTGAGTTCCAGCTTGGGTGTCGATTTCCATTCAGAAGACAACGCCTTAATCCCAGGAGCGGAGTTAAAATTCAAAGGCAAGAGAGAGTCAGGAGTGACATGCTTCAAGCTCCTCAACACTGTCGAGTTCGCGGCAAGCCTCTGAAGCTGGTGAACAAAAGGTCCCCAATGCGCTGGCCTACAAATAAACATGCACCGAGTCAGCGAAAACCTAAACAAATACAGTTCTCAAGGTATTTTTGTCACTGTTCTCTAATCAGAATCAGCTTGAGAATAAGCATAACTAATTCAACTTCAATTCTGACTATAACAAGTTTTGGTGTTGCGTGATAACACAAACGCGGCAGCTAAAAGGAGTAATTTACATGTTTCGCTGAACCAGAGAGAGGATTCTTGAAGTGAGCTTGTGGTGAAGAAAGCGAGAGACGGTCTCAATAGCCATGGCAGTGTTTTTGCGATGCAAGCTGTCTTTGGTGAAGTTGGAGGGGGCGTCGATGAGCATGTTGTCGACATCGGGATCGGGGAATCTGGCGATCCATCGGGGCTTGTGTTGGAGCAGTCCCTCGTCGTCCAAGGAAGCTTCGAGAAGCTGCGAGATGACGGTGAAGAGGAAGTGGACGAGAACGAGGCCGGGGTGGGGGTCGTGGGAGGAGTAGGCCTGGGAGAAGCGAAGGGCGTGGTGGATGGAGGCCATGACCTTGGGGTAGTTGGGGAAGTGGATGTGGGAGGAGAGGGAGAAGGCGTGGCGGTTGAGGAGGTCGATGTAGAGCGCGTAGGCGGCGGGGTGGAGGTGGCGGTGGGGGAGGACGCGAGTGGAGAGGAGGGAGAGGGCGAGCAAGGGAGGGAGGATTCGAACCGCCATGGCTTTCTCTAGAAGCTTCCAAGCGAGTGGGACGTGGTTGTCGAAGCAGATGTAGGAGACGAGGCGGTGCGCGAGGTCGACGGAAGGGAGGGAGACGCCGGCGGAGTTGAGGGCGGAGCTGACCTGAATTGACCACAGCAAAGGGTCCGTCTTCTTATCCTGCGCCCACTTGGTTACTTCCATAACTCCCTCCCACACCATCTCTCCCATTCACCGATCGATCTCTTCGATTCTCGATTCCCCAATTCCTTCGATTCCCCAATTCACACTCTCACCATCTTCGTCTTCTCCAAATCTTCTTCTTCAAATTCTTCAAATTCTTCTTCAAATTTTGAAAAGTCCGCTTCCACTCACTGTTCCAAACGTTACCAATTCTAATATCTCTTCCTTTAAATCAGAAAAACATTTATTAACTGTATGAGATAAGGTTCCCACATTTTTAAATTAACCGAACTTCAGTATTCAAACTTCGCATAAACTAAACATTCTTTTACAAAGCATTCCAATATTTCGTCAACGTCTTCTTCTCCTTCTTCTCTTTCTTCTCTTTTCACGCACTCCACCACTCACTTCATTCAAACAACCAATTCTGGGCCTGGGCCTGGCCCATGCGACCCATACTTTTCTTACGCACCCCATAAATATACATTTTCCTCAACTCAAGCACATTGACTTAGACAAAGAGGGTGCAACTAGAATTTTGAGGTGGATAAAAGTTATCAACATTTTTGTTAAGTGTACGAAGGTGAGTCTCATTTTCTTAAATTATAAGACATATTCATCCACATTTTCTCGTACCTAAGTTTTATATATAATAAAATATGTTTTCTTTTGATTCGTATATTCACTTACATTAATTTTCTGAATCATACAAATGTGATTGCTGAGTTGATGTAAATATGAAAGATATCTGGTAAACCAATATTTATTGTGTTTTAATGTGGTGGATGTAGATAAATAGGAAAGTAATTTAGTTACACACACCTAAATATGCTATTGATAAAATATGATTGTTTTGAATATAATTTTTAAATTAAGATTTGCGTTTTATCATATCAAATTTTGTATGTCTCTTAACGATTTGTATATGCATTTTAATGTAAATCTTCATTGTTTATGTTTAATTTTTAAGAGGATGGGTATGATTCCAATGAAGATAGGTTAGAACACAATAAATTTACTTTAAAGTAGAACTGTACGAGAAAAAAAATGATTTTAATGATCTAAATACTACCTTAAGGTAGAATTGTACGAGAAAAATAAATAATTTTAATGATCTAAATATTTATCAACATGAAGATATTAATAAAGTTGTCAAAATTATAATTTTAAGTTATATATCATTTGGATTTAAGAGTATGTCTTAATAAGGATGAAGTTGGTCTCTCAAACTTGATTTATGTCTGACCAAAATATGTAGTGAAGAAGGCATGTGTAATGGTAAGAGAAAAACAAATAAATGTGTAAAACAAAAATAAATTAGTTGGATATGCTATGTGTATATCATTCAAATTAAGAATATGAATATAAAGATAGAAGAGAGTCACAACTCACACTCATTAAGAGACTTTAGAAGAAAACAAAAAGGATAATATAGAAAGAGAATTCAATACACGATACCCTTTTTCCCCCTCCATGATCCTTAAATCAAGTAGTCACTCTACTTTTTCTCTCACTATTATGTGTGTCCCTTCGTTTCTTATCCTATGACATGTGTCACATGCCTCCAACTGACTAAGATTCCTTTCCTTGGATGCTTAGTCCTGCAATAACATTTTTCTTTATATTTGAGTCCCTTAAGAGTAAGTCACCTTCTAGACGAAATGTTGGGCTTAGGGCAATCTCTTCAAAATATTTAATGAGAATGATAGGGAGGACGTTCTGTTACCAAAATTTTAGGAGCTCGTGAAACAAAATCAAATTATTTGATTCCATAACTCATTTTTTTTTTTGTATCTTAAATTCCTTGCTTCTCAATTATGTTTTTCAGTACTTAAACTGCATTATGAAGCACTTAAGGTAGGAATGACAATGCGGGTTGGATCGCTTCACATAAACGTTGGCTCGCAGGCTTGTGGTCATCCTGCATAAGGAAAATTTCTTTATAAAAGTTATAGATATAAATGTATCTTAATAAAATTTCATTAATCATAAAAAAATTTCATTATGAAGCAGTAATTGTCCTGGGAGGCAAGAGATGTACGTAAGAGGAGGAACGACATTGAGGATTGGTTGTGCATTATTTTTAGGGATTGAAATTAAATTTTAAGATATGCGAGTTATGCGGGTTGGCCCATCCTGTCTCGTACATGGCTCGTGGATTGTAAATTATGCAGGACAAGCCAACGGGTTAAAATAGTTAATCCTCCTCGCATTTTTTCCTATCGATTCACATATCACCCTGCATGACCTGTCTTGCATTACCATCCCTAACATAAAGGATTTCTCCCTTTAAATACGATACATAATAGGATGGAAAGGGCACTTGAACTTTGTCAATCCTTCTCCGAACAAAAACAAGTTATATTTAGAGTATTTTCATTTCATGGTTAATACTTAACATGATATTAATTTAATAGTTATTTTGGAGGAATATTTGATATGTTTAAATGATAAATATTGGTTAATTAAGTTTCCTATTTCATTGGTATGCTAAAAAATTTTAACAAGCAAAGTTTGCAACAACTTCTCCAAGTCAACCACAACTTAAAAATAAATTCTTTATTCATTGTTTCATAAAGAACTTCGTCGTCCGAGAGAGACAAAAGGATTAAAGAATCATTTTTCTCCTTGAGTTCTTAGAAAAAACTCCTCCATATGTGAAATTGTGCCAAATAGAGGCTTCCAGATTCCTTGTTCTTTTAGTAGAGCACACATCTTGATGCGCCACAAATTAAAATTGTTCTACCAATTTTTATTGTGTTTGTCATCTTCCTAAAAAAATCTTAATGAAAAAAGAAACAAACAAAATAGACTAGCCTTGGTTAAGGACCACCAACCTATGAATACAAATGAAATATAAATGAAGATTTGATACCAATTTGTTGGAGGAATTCGGATAAAGAAATTCATAAATAAACACAAAGAACATTAGATGATTTAATGAACGAAGTGAAAAACACGTATGAAAAGATAAACATATTCCATAATTTTGTTCATGGAGAATAGGAAAGAGTAAATCACATGGATGGTGAATACAAATTACACAACCACGTATAAATTCAACTTTGAACTATTTAAATAAGGTCGAGCATATATAAACTAAGTACAACTATACCTAACCATGTAACAAAATAGCACAAAGTCTAACTACGTAAATATAACAATGATTATGAGTACACGCTTTGAACATATGTAGAAGACAAACAAATTTCATCAAACGATATCCATTAAACACTCATCCTATGACGGGATGAGTTACCAAATAAATATATGTTCAAAACAAACAAACAAAAAAATTTCTTAAAAAAAATTAAAAATAACAGGTTAGTCAATCAACTCATCTTATGACAAAATGAGTTACCAATTCCAACTCGTATAACTTAGTTAGACCAATCCATCTCGTCTCGCTTTTTCAAACAAAAACAAATCAAACTAAAACAAACTAAACTTAACCCTTTGATATTTAGTTGTAGTAAGATAAAAGTCTCCTAAGATAATGAAGACATGTAATGTAGTAATAAATGAATGGATAGAAGGAAATGTATAGTTGTATAATATCGACCGGACCACTAAAAAACTAAGTTAGGATAATCATGAAAAAAAGGATATATATATATATATATATATTTTTATTTTTATTTTTATTTTTATTTTTATTTTTTTTTATTTTCTATTTTTTTCTAAAATGTTTCTATACACTATGTTAACAGAAAAACAGCAAAAGCTTTTCAATATACGAAAGAAAAAGCAACACGTTATCCTCGATTTCATTGTAACTTGGTGTTGTCCACAATTTTGTTTAAATGGTGAGGACCACCTCACGTTTTGTCACCATCACAATAAATTTTCTTATCTTAATTTCCTCAAATAAAAAAAATAGTCATATCAAGATTTTCCCAAAAATATTTATAAATTGAATATGCAGTCTAAATAAATATTGCACATGTTTATTAATATCGAATATCTTAAACTCACATGTATTCACGTTTTTTACATGACAAATACATAATGTTAAAGACCTTTCAAAGTTTTCAAATTTAAAAAACCAAAAAACTTACAAAATTTTAAGTATTACAACTATATTTATATATATATATTTATATTTATATATATATATATATATATATATATA
>Ga0123341_1001838_pt1 | contig 16691 bp, 18 predicted proteins | sample Turbeapinknodule_FD_89959 | JGI IMG/M metagenome (GOLD analysis project Ga0123341, IMG submission 89959) | Root nodule microbial communities of legume samples collected from Mexico - Turtle bean Mexico pink nodule | ecosystem: Host-associated > Plants > Roots > Nodule | place: Mexico: Nepantla...
AAATGAAACCTGAATAACTGAATTTTCTATTTATATGTCATTTTCATTTTAATAATAAAATATTCAGGTATCATTTAAAATATACCACTTCTACTCTAAGGTTATTTTCTAGATCCTTACAATCAACACCATTAGGTTCTCAGCAATTTGTTGTATGAAGTGGTATCGGTCCCCTCTTTGTTGTTTTACCCACTTCGATTCAACTTTGTGTGATAATCCACATAAATTCCTTCATAAATTGACAAATCACAAACAGATGGTGATAAACGTTGGGAAAATTGTTCCACGCCATTGAAAAAGTGTGAAGCTTCAACTTTATATATTCTCCCATCCAACACTAACTTACCAAATCGAGTTCATCAAGTAAGGTGCTTTGGAATCTAATCGAGTTCATCAACACAGGTCCTTTCATATTAGAAAAATAAAAATAGTAATTACACATTTACAGTTAAATTTTCAACTTTAATTAAGGGTTAGCAAAATACAGAAAAAAGTATTTGTGCAAAAATAGAAAGGAAGGCAAAAGTTGGAAAGGAACAGAAGTTTTGTGAGTAGAAAGAGATCTGTAAATAGAATAGAATATAAGAGTGGTGTTCACTCTTCATTCTCCATCATATCAGAATTGAAGCGTTCTACCACGTAGGGTTCCCTTATTACCTTGTTCATTCTATATAAATTTTTATGCCTCATCTTATAAGTCTCTGTCATCGCCTACAATACAACAGTCACCATACTCTACTTGCCACTTCATTTTCCCAGGTAAATTCAATTATTCACTTTCTTCTCTATATATTTTTTAGCTTCAACTATGCTTCCTGTTTAAATCCTCCATGCCTTTGCCTAAATTATACATTTCCAAATAATTTCGCCTAAATATTTTTTTATGCTTATCAAAATTACAAAACTATGATGTCTCTAAGTAAATAAGATGTGATGAAAGTGATTTGGAGAAAACACAAAAATTTAAAACATATCATGCTTATTACCTAAGACATATTCTGTATTAAACTTAAAATTATAAAAATAGATTGATTTTAATTTTTTCCACCATTTTTTAATCCTTTAGCATATTATTTTATTTATTTTAGTCCATACACATATGACTTTTAATTATTTTTTTGACCTTACTATATAATTAAATGAATATATCTATGAAGTTTACACATTAAAAAGTAAAATTCCACTACAAGAAATAGTGGTGTTAGCTTCCTAAAAATTTCACACAAAAATTAAAGGAAGACACTAAATGATAATTAATATTAGCGTGAATTTAGCATCCCATTAGAAATTGACTCTAATTTAAAGGTGGCTAATGCATTAGAGAGGACTATGAGGAGACATAATTATTTGCAACTTAGTATACATAAAGTAAAATAAATTATTTATTATTTAAACTATAGTGTGAGTTTAGCCAACATAAGGTAGACACAAAATTAAAAATAATAAAGTTAGTGTCAGTTTGTTAACAGTATAATGAATATAAAATTAAATTATTAAATTTAGTGTCGCATATGAAAAACTATGTGAACGGAATAATGAAAAAATAAATATTTAAAAGCAACATAACCCACACATATATTAAACATATATTAAAGTAATAAATAAAATGACATTTTTGTAGCGTTCTCTTCCTCTTCAAAATATGGTCACACATTGATAAACCCACAACTAGCATCTATATTTTTGTAGAAAAATATTTTATTATTTAATTTACAAAAATATTTTATTATTTAATTTGATATTATTAAAGTCATATCACCTACTAATTGATTGAAATTATAATTAAATTTATAAAAGCACCAGGTAAGAATTATATGAAATTATAATTAAATTTATAAAAGCACCAGGTAAGAATTATACTACTTGTAAATTGTTTTAAAGTTACAATCCACTTTTTAATTAAAAAACATTTTCAATTTAAAATAGGTGATTTCAATTACAAAACATACAATGTTTTTCAACAGTCAATTAAAATCTCAATTTCAATTACCACACATGTAATTTTTTTCAACCTCCAATCCAAATTTCAATTATAATTAACACCTCAATTTATTTTGAACAGTCAATCCAAATATCAATTTGCAATTAAACTAGAATTTTAAGTATAACACCTGTTTTTAATAGGAAATCCAAATTTAAATTTACAATTAATGTAGAAGTTCAATTATAACACATGCAATTGGGTTCAAGTTGCAAATCAAAGTAAATAACAATTGAATTTCAATGTACTTACACAATTGATTTCCTAACACATGCAATGCTTTTTAATAGGCAATCCAAATTTAAATTTACAATCAATATAGAAGTTCAATTATAACACATGCAATCAATTTCAAGTTTCAAATCAAAGTGAATAAGAATTGATTTTCAATGTACTTGCAAAATTGATTTTTGTATTGTCCTGGGTCTGTTCGGACAAGGACCGACCGACCCATTAGATGGCCCGATGGCAGCATTATCATATAACGCGCTGATGCAAAAGCTCTGCTCGGATCAGTACCAACCGAGCAAGCCCAATCAAGAAGAGATGGGTTTAGGCCATATTTCCAATATTATCCAAGGAAAAGAAAGAATCTGGAAAATTAAATGTCCTACATGGCATACATTAAAAAAGACACTTAACGCCTTACTAAAGACAGTATATAAGAATTAATCTTATTAATGCATAATTAACGTAATTTTGATATACAATATTTCGATCTCTTTGAATGTTCTGATTTACTTGCATAATATCCCTTATTATATTACAAAAATATTCTGATTATATGACACAATACCCCGATTTATATATAGGATATTCTGATTTTATGAAAGAATACTATGATATGTCACATTAAAATTAGAGAAACCAACGTAAAAAATCCAAATCCACGAGGAGTAATCTCAACTCGAATTTTGGCCCTATATTCACTATATACACATAATTTCCCAACTAGGATGTGCTTGAGAAGGAGAGGGGTTTTACTGGACACATATGTATGTGCTCTTTGTGAACTTAAGGAAGAGTTCTGCCAACATCTCTTCCTGGAGTGTAAGGTTGCTAGCCGTGTATGGGATCTATGCCTTAGATGGATTGGAATTCTCTACGTCCAACATAACGATGTTAGGAACCATTTTGAAAGTTTTATGTTGACCCAGGGCAGTAACAAACAAAATCAGATCTGGAAAGGGGTTTGGGCTACCATTATACGGTGCTTGTGGAATCATAGGAATTAAGTAGCTTTTAATCAAGGTGTTGTGGATGAGGAAGAAGTCCTTCAAAAGGCCCAGCTAAAGTCATGGTTATGGTTAAAACATAATGGGAATAAGTTTACCTACTCTTTTTCTGATTGTATGTTGAACCCAATGATTTGTATCAGTAGCTATAAGTAGTATATGTGCTGCTGTGGAATGTTTGAAGTTTGTTGGTTGGTGGCGGAACAGAGAAAGGAAGGGGGTTAGTTTATTGGTGAACCTACATGCTGTACAGAGGATGGCTGTGGAGTTGAGTGGATGTATGAGTGGTAGAATTTGGAGCAGGGATCTTGCTGGCAGTATGAGTTGAGGTCTGAGGAAGGTGCTAGTTTCGAGCTAAGACCGGTTAGATAAAAATCTTGTTCCCCTGTTCTCTGTTTGATTCAGCTTTAGGTACTTGTAGGTGCAAGTATATTCAGGCCACGAGTGTGAATATGCTGGAGTTATGTGGTAACACCTCAGGCACTGCAGAAGCTAGTTTTCAAAAGAAAGGAATTAAAGTCCTATCATGGCTTGGATGGGAATGGCGTGCCCATTGGAAGAAAGGCTGGTGTTGGGATTCCAATGCTGGCTGCAGCTCGTCAATGGGAATATCAGTATGAGTCTGCTGTTGACTCTGATGAAGGTGTCTGTGGAAGATGATAGAAGTGAGAGTTCAAGGGGTACCCCTAATTTGCTTGGGGTGCAGTTGTAGGAAGTGATCTGGGTGGCTGTGGAGTCGTGGGGCTGATCCCGGGATGGTTAGGCTTTTTATGCTGGAGACACCTCACATGGTCGAGAGTAAACACTGGTAATTTCTTAGGATTGTGCTGAACCGCAGTGGCTATAGTGTTGACAGTGGAGAGTGGTGTTCATGGTACAAAAAACTTTTCTAATGGCAATATCATCTTGGTTGTTTTGACAAGGATCTTGGTGCGAACGCTGTGAAAAGGTAAAAGCTATAAGTGCAGGTCATGGACGGAAGTTGAGTGAAGGCGTTGAAGCAATAAGTAGGGGTAACGAAGGAAGGATGCCTGCGGCTAAATGAATGTAGGAGTGTTTTTTGGGTTTGTATATAGTGATGCAGGAAAGAAGTTGGGTACGTATGTGGTTTATATAGCCTTACCACATCTTTCTGGTGGTTTTTTCACGTTTGCTGCACCTTTCGAGATGTATTTGTTTCTTTCTAAATGTGTGAGTTGGTGGGTTAAATATCCACTATGTGTGATGTTGGCTACTTGTCTGTTGGGTGTGTCTCTGTTCATATCCTACGGAGAAGTATTTTTAGTTAGTGTATACGGGTTGGGATACCCCTGAAGTATCCCACTAATTTAATTTATTTCATTGCTGATCAAAAAAAAATTGATGCTCTTACTAACTTGAGAGTTTGAGTATTTTCTGCAGGTGAAGCCCCCTCATTCCATGGGAGCTGAATCACTAGAGTTTGAAGGGAGACCACTCGAAGTCCATCCGGATTCCAACCGACCTCTTCTCGGTGAGAACAATTTCCTAAGACCTGCAATGCTTTTTAATAGGTAGTCCAATTTTAAATTTGCAACCAATATGAAAGTTTAATTATAACACCCGCAATTGGTTTCAAGTTCCAAATAAAAAACAATTGAATTTCAATGTACTTGCACAATTGATTTCCTAACACTTGCAATGCTTTTTAATAGGCAATCCAAATTTAAATTTGCAATCAATATGGAAGTTCAATTATAACACCTGCAATTGGTTTCAAGTTCCAAATCAAAGGAAAATGTCATCTCAAACTGGAATGTAATAGGAAATGTAATGTAAGTGGACATAAAGATAATATGACCTAAAATGGTTGCTACAAAGATGACAGTGGATTGTAAAATAGAAAAACCTATGAAAATCATGAGAATAAATAAAATAAATTGAGTATTGGTATGGGATTAATGAATGGAATAATACCTACACCAAAAGTATACTAAAATTGAAACATAAAATTTTGAATTAGTCAATTAAATTGAAGACATGCATATTAGTTAATTTTAATTACAAAATGATGAACTCAAGGCAGGAGTTGATCACCAAAGTTCCGAGCATAGTGAGGGTGAACATGAGTCGTGCCTATTGAGGTGTCACCCTGTTGCCACTCCATCATCATAACTAATTTTTGCTCCATGGACTTTATTTTATCTTCCAACATTGCATACTTTTGATTTGCTTGATCAACTCTTTCATTTGCTTGCAGTACTTGTTGATGAAGTTGTTCATTATGAGATAAGTAATCACTGGAAGGAGCCAATAATGAAGGTTGAGTCAGGAAGACACTCCAGGGCGAATGTTGGTAGCCAAATCTGCAGTGCCATAACATTGACCTCTACTCTTGCCTCCAACAACATCCTTCTAGCATTGAAGTTTTGTTGTTGGATTGATCTCTTGGAGGTTGAAAATTGATCCTTTAGAGTTGTCTAATTGGAGGGATTTCAACCGCTCATGGTAGGTTTCCTAGTGCATTGTGGAAATTCTAAGTGAGACAATACTAAATTAGAAATATAAATCGTGTACACAAAATTAGAACAATAACTTACATAAGTCTGTCGGGCACGACTATCTACCCAAAGTCCAACATTCTTAGTGTGTGGCCATGGATAACTCATCGGGTTCAACCGGTCGACCATATTTACGTTCCTAAAATAAATGGAAAAGTTATCAACATTAGATTTACTGAATTCAGGCTTATGTACCGAAATATAGATATTTACTAGGCCCAATGCAATGCCAAGGTGTAATTTATGGCAAGTAGAGTGCAATGTCCCACCTCGAGTCGATGACCTATTCAATTTATTTTGGACTGATTTCTCTTTGAACTTTTTAGAATCTCAATAGTTTAAGAGACTAATCCATGCTTTTTCTTATAATGTTCATTCGATTATAAGGATTGTAAGTAGTTTAACCTATGTTAACACCATTTTTTTGTGATTTTTTTTTATGAAAACATATTAAATTGGAATAAACTATTTTATTACTTTAAGACAAAGAAAAGGTACCCATTATATAACATTTATTACTCCAACAATTCAATATCGAATCCTAACTTAAGTGTTGGATGATCTTTTACAAGTACCATCCACTTTGACCAAGGCCGAAGATCGAGACCTGGGAGAGACCGAAGACCGAGACCTAGGAGAGACGATCGAAGACCAAATTCATATAGGAGAAATGCATAAGAGAATATTCGCACTGTAGCAAAAAGACCTTTCCAACCCATACAAGAACAATTTCATAGTTGCAGACCTATAACTATTCTATTTTGAATCTCACCATTATGCGTACAAGCTCACTTCCCACCACCCAGAACCTTTATTGTCACAACACTCATACTTGCAATTGTCCTATCACATATGAGTATGTGAAGCTCGACTTTGGAAACATATTTCTCAACCATGTCCAAACTTTTATTTGTTCTATACTATTGACTTTCTCCATAAGCATGAATAGTCCAGAGGCTCAAGGAAGAAGAAGATGTGGTAGAGAGACTGTGCTATGGGCATAAATGAAGGACACATAGTAAGAGAAAATAATTTGTGTGTATTATTGTAACGTAGCATAACAACCTTATAAGGATACATGATGTGTGGAAAGAAAAAAAACTATTGGGCTGAACTAAAACTTAACCAAATAAACTCAAGCCCAACCAACCCAAAACATCAAACCCCCCTTCAAGCTGGTGGATGTATATTCAGAACACCAAGCTTGGTAACAAGTTTATGAAAAGCTGAATAGTTGACGGACTTTGTAAGAATGTCTAGTGGTTGTTCTTGAGACCTTATAGGAAGAAGATGAAAGAGCCCACGTTGCAATTTCTCTCTTACAACATTGCAGTCAATGTCAAGATGCTTGGTTCTCTCATGAAATTCATTGTTGTTTGCTATATGTCTTGTTGATTAACTATCACAAAAGAGGCTTGTAGCATTGTTGACTTTGATGCAGAGGTCTTTGAGTAGATATACAAGCCATTGTATTTCATAGCATGTAGTGGCTAGAGCACAATATTCAACTTCGGGAGATGATCTAGAAATGGTGCTTTGCTTCTTGGTTTTCCATGATATCAAAGAGTCTCCAAGGAAGATGCAAAAACCAGTGTGTTGAGCGATGTGTGGTTATACAAGAAGCCCAATCAGAGTCACTAAAAGCTTTAAGTTGAATATCAGTATTTTTAGGAAAGAATATACCTTAAGTTGGAGAGAATTTGATGTATTTTAAAATTCTCTGAATGGCTTGATGATGAAACTTTGATGGGGCCTGGACAAACTGGCTGAGGAATTGAACAAAAAAGCTAATATCTGGTATGGTGTTCACAAGATATAGTAATCTTCCAATGATTCTTTGATATAGAGTTATGTTGTGTACTGGCAAACTTTGATAAAAAAGCTTGTCATTCTTTTCTGTCATAGGAGTGTTTGTAGGTTTTGCACCAAGCATACTTGCATTAGTCAAAATATCGAGAGCATATTTCCTTTGGCATATATGTATACCCTTACGTGTTTTAGAGATTTCCAGACCCAAGAAAAACTTGAGATGACCCAAGTCTTTTATTTTGAAAACAAAATTTAAAGAATTTTTTACAATATCTATATCTTTTATATCATTTCCAGCAATCAATATATCATCCATATATATAAGTAAAGCAATAAAGGAAGTCTCAGATTTTCTGATGAAAAGAGAATTATTAGCTTTGGATTGAACAAAATTAATGCTGTAAAGAAAAGAACTTAACTGATCATACCATTGTTTGCTGGCCTGTTTCAGACCATACAAGGCTTTGGTTAACTTGCAAACCTGATTACTTCTCACTGTGGTGATACCAGGAGGCAAGCTCATATAAACTTCTTCTTATAGATCTCCATGCAAAAAGGCATTGTTCACATCCAGTTGTTCCAAGTGCCAATCCATAACAGCAACTACAACCAAGATGGTGCGTATAATTGTGAGTCTTGCTAAGGGTGAGTAAGTGTCCATGTAGTCAATGCCTTCACGTTGTGTGTAGCCTTTTGCTACAAGTCTTGCTTTGTACCGTTCGATTTGACCATCTGCTTTGTGTTTGGTCTTATACACCCATTTGCAGCCAATGGGAATCTTGTTGTGAGGAAGGTCTACAATATCCCATGTTTTATTTGCTTCAAGTGCTTCTATTTCAGCTCTCATAGCCTCCATCCATTCAGGGTAGAATTTTGCCTCCTCATAACATTTTGGCTCAGTTTTGGAGGAGATAGACAAAGTATACTTTAGTTATTTTTCAGATAATCTTTTATAGGACATAACTGAATCAAGAGGATAACGTACCTTGTCTTTCGATTTTTCTTCACATGGTGATATCATGAGCTGATGATGATAGTCTTCAAGAAATGTTGGAGTTCTCCTGGTTCTGGTGGACCACCTCAGTTGTTCTTGTTATGTGAAATTTTCAGCTTCATTTTGTATAGAGAGATCATCATATATCATGGTTTTCGTTTGTTCAGTCTGATTTTCTGTCTCCCTTTGTATATGAGTATCATCATATACAATTCCTGTGAAGTCATCGTTTTCTTGTATGACAGCTTGATCAATTTCATTATGAGGCTTGCTAAAAGAGGATTCATTGAAAATAACATTTCTAGATATAAAAAGTTCTCTAGTTTGAATATCCATAACAACATAACCCTTTTTGTACCTTGTTTAAAACCAAGAAAAATACACTTACGTGCCCTAGGATCAAGCTTATGTTTATTTTGTTCAAGAGTGGATGCAAAGCAGAGACAACCAAAAACTTTAATATTAGAAAGACAAGGTGCAGTACTATATAAGAGCCCATAAGGAGATTTGTTATGAATAACAGGGGAAGGAAGTCGATTAATAAAAAAAACATAATGCAAAACAGCATAACACCAAAAAACTTTGGGCAATCTAGACTGAAATATAAGGCACCGAGTGATATTAAGAATATGTTGATGTTTCCTCTCAACAATGGAGTTTTGTTGAGGGGTTTCATTACAAGAGGTTTGATGAATTATGTCATGCTTTTCATAAAAATATTTCCAATAGAACTCTTTACCATTGTTAGTTCTAATAATTTTCACATTCCTGCAAAACTGATTTTAATATAAACAATAAAACTTTGTAAAAGGTCTCTAGTTTCACTTTTATTTTTCATCAGATGAACCCAAGTATGTCTGCTAAAATCATTCACAATAGTTAAAAAATATTTATGACCGTGCAAAGAAGGAATACCTAGAGGTCCCCATATGTCTATATGAATGAGATAAAAAAACGTTTTGGCTATTGGTTTTGCTAAGAGGAAAAGGCAATTTATGTTGTTTTGCAAGATGACAGGGAGCACAAATATTCTTATCATTGTAATGTCTATCAGAATATTGTGTAGCTAAACAATCTAATATTCTATTTGAAGGATGACCCATCCTACAATGCCAAATATCCAGATTGTGTACATTATCAAAAGAGTCAACATGTAAAGTGTAAACATAATTATTTTCTTCATCAACATACAAATGATAGAGTCCATTTTGAATTTCATCTTGACCAATCATCCTCAAGGAATTCTTCTCCTGAATTTGACAAATATTGTGAGTAAAGACAAGTTGACATTTTAAAGAATATATAAGGCGTTGAACAGATATGATATTTAGAGTAAAATCTGGAATATACAGGACATTATACAAGTAATGTTTTTGGAAAGAAAAACAGTTCTAGCATGAGTAACACACACATAATAATTGTTAGGTAGCTTGACCCTTACTGATTTTATTTTGTGATAGCTTATGACAAGAGAAATAGAATAAGCTACGTGATCAGTGGCACCCGTGTCAAGAATCCAAAAACACTTACCCTTTTTACTTGGATTTCGTTTTGAAGTTTCACCCATTGTATTGTTTACTGCCCTTTCTTTGAATTTTGAATTTTGGATCATGTCAACGAGCTGTTGCAGTTGCTCAGGGCCGAGGGATTCAAAGATTTTCTCATTGTGGGTCTTACCTTGTGAAGGCTCTTCATTCTCACCATCACAATCCTTGTTTCTCTCAATGGCATTCGCAGTGTAGTCAGTTTTCTACTTCATCCATGGTGGAAAATCGTGTTTCAGCGGTGTGGTTCATCTTATTACAGAAAGAACATTGCTTCCCATAGTTCTTTCCTCTTCCTCTTCCTTGGTTCCACCATCCATGGTTAACCTTGTTGTTCGTTCTTTAGCTCTGAAGGTTAATTCTATTGAGCAAGATCTTTGTATCCATGCCTATATTCTCATTCAGATGCATTTCTTGCTGCAGAACAAGTGAGAAGACGCAATTGATATTTGGTAGGGGTTCCATGAGAAGGACTTGTATTTTGACAGTGTTATAATTTTCTCCCAATCCTTTCAAGAAACACATAACCCGCTCCGAGTCTCTGTAGCTTGCCATCGTCTTCATCACATCGCAACTTCATTTAACTTTGCAAGTGCAAGCAGGTAATGGTCAGAAAGAATCCAATTCTTCCTATAAAATCTTCGAGTCTGTGAAGTAATCTGTGATGTTCCTCTCACCCTACTTAACAGAATTGATTTATTGTAAGAGATCTAAGGCACGAAAATGATTGCTTTTTGAGAATCGTTCTTTAAGATCTTCCCACAACTCCTTTGCATTATCAATATACACGGTGCTTTTCACTATCTGAGTTGTCAGTGTGTGTGTGATCCATGAAACCACCATGACGTTGCATCTTTCCCAGGCTTCGTAATTTTCATTATCACGGGTTGGTTCCGAGATATCACCATTGATGAACTTGTACTTGTTCTTTGAAAGCAAGGCTCGTTTCATAGACCGACTCCAGGAGTGATAATTGGATCCGTCAAGCTGTGGCGTAACAAGAACCACACCTGGGTTTTCTCCTGGATGAAGGTAGTAGGCACTGATAGGGTTTTGTTGATCATTTTGTTGGGTCGCGGATTGATCTTTCTGTTGGGTCGCAGCCATGGAAAGGGGCAAGGAAAATCAAGAAACAAAATAGGAAAATTAAAGGAATGAAGGGGAAGAAGAGAACCAGTGGCAGCGGAGCAGAGCGGGTTAGACCCGCTCTGATACCATATTGACTTTCTGCATAAGCATGAACAGTCCAGAGGCTCAAGGAAGAAGAAGATGTGGCAGAGAGACTGTGCTGTGGGTATGAATGAAGGACATATAGTAAGAAAAAACAATTTGTATGTATTATTGTAACGTAGCATAACAACCTTATAAGTATACATGATGTGTGGAAAGAAAAAAATTATTGTACTAAACAAAAACTTAACCAAATAAACTCAAGCCCAATCAACCCAAAACATTAAAATATAAAAAAAAAAAAATATCTTTGGTATCTACCCTCCCACTCTTAAAGAGAACATTATTTATGCGGTTCCATATGTTCTTAATTATTGTTATCCGCATGCACTTTCATGCTCAGTTTTCTTTGGTATTCATTTCCATTAGACTAACTTGTTGGAAGTTCAACTTAGCTTAATGTGAACAACAAAGCTTGTCTCTGACCATTTATTACAGACATTTCACACGAGTTCTACTATTTTACAACTAAAAAAGGTGATTGACCCTCCATGCAAAATGTAGTGTTGAAGGTAACGCCTTCCCTTTTCAAAACAAATTATATATCTCTAAATATTCCCCTCTATGCTCTCATTATTTTTTTTATCAAATAAATAAATAAATAAAAATTAAAAGGTGGAGCTTATACAGGTGATTCTACAGGAATAATTTACAATGTTTACATACCTCTCCTAATGAAACTACAACTTACAAAGGTATATGTATTGCAGAGATGACTCCAGGACTAGTATAGAAACCTTCAAAACTAAAAAGCTCCCAAATGAATCAAACACCAATACAATCATAGTTAATCCAGCCCCCACCCAATATCAAAAAATATATTTTTACATGACCTTTCGTAGCAGTTAGTCAACTTATGGCTTTAGAAGTGAATATAACAGTGATCAACATCAGCAACAAGAAGTTAGGTGAAACAAGACACATTATGCCCTCTATATCCTACCCTCCAAGTCCTATTCTCCTCAAACCAATTGCCTTCCTTACCTCTCCCACATACCATACGTACATCCTTACACCACCATGATTAACGTTTATATATATATATATATATATATATATATATATATATGAGTTATGAAGATTTCATTAATAGTTATAATCAAAACCTATTACTTATTCAACACGTTACCCATACCATCTAACATGAATAAAACTATACATGGTTGAAGGGCCTTTTCTAAACTATAACTTTCTCTAACCATTATTAGATCGTTTAAATCACGGATAAAACATATCGTTCATAACACAAATATAACATTCATTCTGAATTCAGTTATGTAATCAATAAGTCTTATCATATCGCCTATCATGAACAATTCTATCAGATTCTTTGTCATGAACAAAAAGTTGTAGTTGCTTAGAGTGTTTACTACTTACTGTAGTTGTACAAAACATCAATAGATCACAACTAACATAAATAACTAAGGAAGATATGTAATAGACGCTCATTTGGTTTATGTAAAAGGGTTGTGATACTCCTTTTGTATCCCTCTTAATTTAATTTCATTCTTTGCTGATAAAAAAAATGTAATAGACGCTTAAATCGTCTATCAAGAACTTATGTTGTAGATATTGTCACTGTAGAAACATTGTTTATATCTTTCAAATATACAAGTAAGTCATTCAAACAAATTTTGTTATCATCAAACATAAAGACATGAACTCATAGGCCGTCTAGTGTTTATCAGATCATCTATAAAGTTTTAGACCGTCCAAGGTTTCAACAAATGCAATACATGTTGGTGAGCTTTTATAAGGTTTACTCCTTTAGTTGAGCTGTTTCTTGTTCTAAGTTTGTGAGGGTTAGGTTGTTTGGAAGGGGTATGAGGATTTATTGTGTTATGGTTTATATAAAGGTTAAACCACTCCTAAAGTGATTCATATTTATTTATTTTTTCTTACCAATAAAAAAAACACTTAACAATATAGGTAAATCGTTTAGATTGTTCATGATCTCAACAATCTCCCTATTTTTAATGGTTAAAAAAAATACTTGTTCAAACAGTAGAATACCACTAATAATGAATTCAAGCATTAACCTTAAGAAATTAAACGCTGCTATTTCTCTTGTCCCGATAGTGAAATATTAGTTTTATAGTATAGTATTCCTTATATCATGCTCGTTTTGTAAGAAAATTCATGAAATCTTAATTGTTATAATTTTTTTATAACTAGTTTTTAACGGACTTATCTACCATATATTTATCTTTTAATAATCATGTCTCTAAATATTCCAAGATCTCATAGTTCAACGTTGTTTGATATATGGATATGGATATATGGCAACCAGAGTAGTTACTTTGTTGAAGCAATTGGGATTTCATAATGTGAAGCAAATTCTATCCTTGAACGTTTTAGTTTATCAATAGTTTAAAAAATTAACGAAAATGTATTCACATATCCAATGAGGTCTATCCTTTACCCATACTTTGGTTATAAAGACATTTTTTTAACTTTTGCTTGCTACCCCTTTTTTAATTTATGACTCGTGAAGAGGTGTCCAAATTTTTGAAGTCTCCAAAATAAAGAAAATGAAAATTTATTTCATTATAATGATATATATTGATTGACCTTAAAATATGTCTATTTGGCACACAACTTCTACAACATAAGTTTTACTTTTATTCGGGAGTTATGTATATGTACAACATATCTCAATTCTTAGATATATTATGCTATTAGGAAGCACTTGGAGTGACCAGAAAGCTCTATAATTTTATATCAAAATCTTATTTTGTATCAGTCCATATTAAAAAGCAGGGTAAATATTAAATTGGGTAACGGCCAAATGTAAATGGAACTGAACAAATTTTTTTTATATAGATTGGAGAAACCTTCTATTTTATTAATTTTTTTCTGATAAAAAAACAGGTTAAAAAGAAGTACTGTTATGATTGTTTAGGTTTAATTAAAATGATTCATTTATTTAAAAAAATTAAACTAAAACACGAGCACTCCTAAATAATAAAAGAATAATTTGATCGGTCAGAGGAGTCATACATCAAAGTGCTATAATTTTTATCCAAATTTATAGTAAATTTTTTTAAAAGAATTAAAAAAATAATAGATTGTAGTTGAAAGTTTCACTTTACTAAAAAAAATGTCACAATACTAAACATGATCTTCTTGAAAAGTATATGGAAAAAACGTGTTCCAAGTGCTTAAAAAGCATTTAGCATGATTTATTTATATTTGTTATTATTATTTTTTGTTTAATTAGAAGTCAAGGTGACTTCATAAATTTTTGTAAACTAAGTAAAGGTCCCACCACCCTGTAAATATCTAACTTTGATTTGTTCTGTTTTCCCTTGGAATTAAAAATGAATGAGAAGCATTTGAAGATGATGCAGAGAAAGAAAGAGAGAGAGCATTGATGGTTATAATAAACCAAAGTCATGGCCGCCACCTACAGAAAGTACGAGATTGGTTGTGAAAATAATGTTAAGATGTTGTTACAAGTAAGCAAATTTACTAAGTTATTAATACGACATATGGAACTGAATCAATCAGCAATCATATTTATTTGCATTCAAACTGAACCAGTGTCTCTTGCAGACTTTCAAGAAGTTATGAATAATACTTAATGGCCTAGTGCAATTTTGATTGGAACATCGACTAAAATATTCAATTAATTTTATTTTGAGCAAATTTATCTTGAACGTTTTAATTTATCAATAGTTTAAAAAATTAAATAAAATGTATCTTATGTAACGTACACGAACAGGTACGTATAATATCTAAAATATAAGATACGAGGACACACATTTATATATTATTTAATTATGAATTATATAAATTAATAATAAAGATTTTAATTATGAATTATATAAATTGACAATAAAGATTTATGTGTATAAGTATGTTTCAGATTATTTTTTAGAGCAGACAAATGTTTTTTATGATTGATTCAAAATGATTTGTTTTTTTTATACTCATAATAAAAATTTATACAATAAGTATAAGTTTTTAGAAAATTAATGTATTTTTTCTTTTTAAAATTGTGTTAGAATCCTATTAGGATTGTCAGAAATCTAACAAATACTTTTTGAATTGGACACTTCATGGATACGTGTCCTACAAATGTAATACGAGTATCGGTATCCGATATGAGTATCGACACCGACACACCATTTAAAAGAAGTGTCTGAGTTTGATAGGTTAGATAAATTGAGGTTTAAGAATGGAGATATTACATGGTGCACATATTAGTCGAAATGTTTTATTTATGCCAAATGGGTGGGAGGAATGTGGTGCCAACATATGTGTAGTTGACGGTTCTCGAGGCCACCATGGAGAATGTGAAGGTAGAAGGTTGAAGGCAGCTGGAAGGTGCAGAAACCGGCAATGCAGAAGGTTGCATGTTTTGGTAGGCTAGGAAACACTATGATCTAGTTCCAATCTTGGCCAATATCTAGAGTTGGATGTCGGAAATAGGTGAAGGACTTTAACTGTGGGTTTGCTAGGCATGATATGCTAGATAATGGCCACCATTTGCTGTCAACTTCTCTTTTACAGGGTTGAAGATTTGGAAAATGATGTAGTTTTGGAGTCACAAAGAGGGAGCAGCAGCAATTTTTATGCAGATCAGAATGCTCCTTTTATGGTGTTGAATGTGAGCTGTGTGCTTGTAAGACTCTGGCCAACTTCAGACCAGTTTTGTGGATTTGGTTGGTGTTTGTTTTTGTTAGCAGAGTAGGTGTACGAATTAGCCTAAAGTCGTGATGTGATTTGACAAGCTGCATAAATTTTTCTAAACTAATTAAAGGTCCCACGACCCTGTAAATATAACTTGGATTTGTTTTGTTTACCTTGGAATTCAAAATAATAGAAGCATTTGAACATGATGTAGAGAAAGAGAGAAAGAGCATTGATGGTTCTAGTCCACCAAAGTCATGGTCGCCACCTACATTTGAACTCAATTTAAAGGTGACCAAAACAATGGAGGATAAAAAAGTATAGATTGGTTGTGAAAATAATGTTAGAATGCTGTATTTGTAACTTGCATTTAAACTGAACCAGTGTCTCTTGCACCCTTTCATTTATTTTGGACATCTCAACAATAACGTGACTACTCATTACACACGTTTTTCACATTATTTGGTATGAAGAGTGATAAGAGAGAGAATGAGGAAGAGAAGATAAACAAAGGAATGGCAGCAACAACTGTCGGTGTTGGCCTTATTAGAAGGGAGAAGATAAGAATAAGTGAGAGATACTGAGCAAGTTTTTCAATTAGGGCATGATTAGATTATAAAGTGAATCAAGAAAAAAAAAGTCAGAAGTGATATGATTTAAATTTAAAAGAATTTTTTTTGAAATTTTTTTTGAATAATTTGATTGATATAATAAATAAAATATAAAATGATATATTTATAAAAT
>Ga0123341_1001839_pt1 | contig 16687 bp, 10 predicted proteins | sample Turbeapinknodule_FD_89959 | JGI IMG/M metagenome (GOLD analysis project Ga0123341, IMG submission 89959) | Root nodule microbial communities of legume samples collected from Mexico - Turtle bean Mexico pink nodule | ecosystem: Host-associated > Plants > Roots > Nodule | place: Mexico: Nepantla...
ATATCACACAAAATATATAACAGATATATTTAATTTGTGCATCTCTTCACCAAACCCCAAAAAAAAAAAAAAATATATATATATTATATAAAAAAATTTTTAATATAAATATAAAAAATATATATATATATATATATATATATATATATATATATATTACTTAATCTTTTATTAGGAACTTGGAGAGTCAGATGTCTGGTCTTCAATTAGCATTACACAACAAGTTTGAGACATATGGAGAGTGCATGACTCTGTCATGGCGATAAAATCTTATTGGAATTTTTTAAAGTTTTTCTCATCAACAAAACTTCTACCTAGTTAAAACTAATGTTCTGCTAGAAATTGACGAGAGTCAGACGTTTGTTCTTCATTTAACATTGTGCAACAAGTTGGAGATAGATGGAGAATACACAACTCTGTCATGGCAATAAAGCTTTATTGGAATTCTTCAAGGTGTTCATCATCAAAAATTATATCTAGTGAAAATTAGAAGACCAAGTGATCGGTTACCTAGACGGTCTGGTGGCCTCTCGGTGTAAACCAGTATCCACGTCAAATTATAGGTTAAGAGCGACGGGGTCATAAAGCATAGTTAAATGTTTATTGGGGCTGCCTTAATCCTTCTGACAAAGTAAGACCCAATAAAATAGTATTGATAAGAGAGGACCCTCAAGATAAAATGTAATGTTATTTTGAACTCTGAACTAGACCACTTAAATTGACTTGATCTAACTTGAGCGTTAGAATATCTTTACAGGTACCTCACCCAACTGGACATTAAAACAAACGATCAAAATTAAAAAAATGACAAAAATTATTCAATAGTTCGATCTCGAAAAAATTATAAGAACTACTTAAATATGTAAATTAGTCATCATACTTTAATTCTTAAGAAGATTTTAATTCTTAATTAAAACTACTTTTGAAAACAGTTATTTTAATATCTCAATCATCGTGATTTGAAGGTTTAGTCTCGATTAGACTTTTGAAGATGATTATGCTCCCATGTCTTTTAAGTTGATGTTATATATCTACAGATTTATATTTTGCTTTTGATTCTGAGTTGTTGGCAGTGTTAGGTTGGTTACGAAATCTATCAAAACGTGTAAATTATAGTATTTTTCTTATTGGTAACTCTATTTTGATTATAATCAAGTAACTCTAAAACTAATCTCGATCACTTAGTTGTGGTGTGGCAACAACTAATATTACTCCTTCTATTTCTTGGTAATGAATGTCCACTTCTTGGAGTATGTTACTGACAAAATAAATTGGTTTTTATCATCTTCAACTTCTTTTATCAAAACTATAATTAAATTATTTTTAAAAGTATCGATAAAAGGGACAAATGGGGTAAAGTTTGTATACCGCACAAAATAATTATTTTTTTAGAAACTGGTGAGTCTCAATAAGAAAGTAATTTAACTTTTGACTTTTTATATATTTTTTTAAATTGGTTGGATTTCTCATATTAATAACCCTTGAACTTTCATCCTATGTTAATGTAACTACTTCTTTGATAAGGAATCATAACATCTTGTTTTTGTTCACATACTTCAATAACTCTTTCTTGATCATGGTAAATATTGTAGGATCAAAATCTAAATAATCAAATTGATTATTATAGGTTGATAACATCGATTACTATTTTTGAGCAAGGAGAATATTATTCAGAAATAATTGTTGTTTGAATTTTTACTATGAGAATTTTATTTGCAAAACTGTTGCGAACTTTTTTTCTTTTCTTTTTGATTCATTTCTTGGATTCGATTTCCTTGACTTAAACGTGTAAGGTAACTCAAGATTTGACCTTTGTCATGTTCTTTATCTTCTTTATATTAGTGATTAGTGTGGAGTCTTTTATGATGATTTCAATAAATATCATTAAAATTTGACCAAGTACTATAACGTTTAAATACATTTAAAATATTTTCAAAATTTTCTTGCATGTTGCTTTATATTAAAAAAGTCATATATATATATATATATATATATATAATTAACATACAAGAATAAGTAGGATATTAATCATAAGAAACATCGAAAACATGTTATTTATAAATATCTCATGACCAAATTAAATTATTTAAAATGAATGATATGGCTCTTGCAGACTTATTAAGTCAAGTCAAGTGAATACATTTTAATAATTTTAAACTTATTTCTATATGTTTGAGTTTCAGATTAAATAAAAGTAGATAAATTAAGTACTACCTAAGAAATACTTATATTTTATGAATTTAAATAGTTGATATTAGTGAAAAACATTTCCCTAGATTTACCAAAATTATAAGGATAAAAGTTTGTTTGACGTTTTAATAATAAAAAATAATTTTTTTTCTTACAATTGTAATATGATACAAAATACTCAACCTATCAATTCTTTATATTATAATAAAGGATGATAATACTTTAACACCACATTCAATAAAATACATACATTTCACATTCTAACAAATTATTATTTTAATTATATTTATTTTATTTTTAATTAAAAATATAATTATATTAATATAATTGATTGTCAAACATGTATTATTTTATATTTGGGTGTCAAAAGAAACTTTTCCTATAATAAAATAAAAATAAAAAAATTATGTGAAATGAATGAAACTGATTCAAATATCATTAATTTAATCATAACGAGGGAAAAAAAATGTTGTGCTCTAACCCATATTTTATATTAAGATAAGAAGATGAGGCTTTGAAACGGAGGCACTAAATGATTTGATGAGAATGTTAATTAGTGGATTTTTTTATTTATGGTATTTTGTGAGTGAAATAAGAGAGAAGCCCTTCTCCTTTGGGATAGGGTGAGAAGGAAGGGACAGAGTTATCCTTTATCCGTATCTCCCAATAATTGGAAACATGGAGGCCAAAAGTAGGCGTCAACATTTGTACTGCTGTGCTGTGCTGTGCTGTGAGTTGTACACTTCTTCTCTACACATTGCTTTCTTTCTTTTTTTCTTTCTTTTCAATTTTACTGTCTTTTCTCATTCTCCTTAGAACAGTACATAACAGTGCCATGCCATGGCTTTCTACTTTGCTCTTTCCCACTTTGCTTCCTCTCCCCTCCCTCAATTCATTCCTTTTGCTTACCACAAACAACCATGTTCCTACTTCAATAACAGATACTTCAATTCAAAAAAATTATTTGATTTTGATGGTATGCGAAAAAATTTCAAACCAATAACAGTCTTAATAATTTCATGAGTCAAATAATCTGTTGACACTAGAAATCTGTTAGAAGAATAATAAATAAATTGTTATATATAATAGTATGAAACATGAATCTGATTAGGGTGTTGAGCACTGAGGCTTCTCAAATTTGAAACATGAATCTGAGATTCACAAATTTGAAACATATGGGGACAGTGATGTTTTGGTATGGTTGGTTTCTGAGAGCTCATCAACCATTCTTGTGGATGCAGCACATTCGATCTAACCATGTCAACACCAATGCCACATTTCCAGTTCCCAAAGCCGTCTTTTGTTTTTATTTTCTCCTTTTCTGTTGGCTATGTTTTGTTGGCCCAACAAACATGCCATGCCAGCTTCGCTCATCAAGTGCAACATTATTGTTCCACGTGATTTTGCCTTCTTATCCACTCTCTTTCTATCTGAGTCACATAATTAAGCATTCACAATCTCTTCTATCTCATAATTATTATATTGATACTTGAAGTTTGGATTTAAGGTAAAAGCTGGTGAATCTCAAAAAATCCCTCGAATTGTAAACTGTTATACCTGAAGAACCAAAAATACTTTTACATATTAAGAAGTTTAAAAAAATATTTTTTATTAAGTATTATCTATTTTTAAATCATCAATATTCCCCTGTTAGCATCTGCTAATTACAAAAGCAATGAACCCCCGAACATTCTATATATGTTTTAAATTTTGTTGGTTGAATTCAGAAACTTGAGCAGAATAAGCGTAGCCACAAAGCCACACCAGATGTATAGCATGTCAGCATTCTTTATTTCTTTAGAATTCGATTGTATATGAAATCAACATTTTTTTTAGAAATGTTTATGGATTGTGAACCCAATCTTATTATTAGCAAAGAGGGGGAAATTACAGTTACAATGAGAAAACTATCTTATGACCAATCTCCTCTCGAAAATGGAACGAATCCTATCACGTTTTTTGACTGTGATAGATGAATAAAATCTAACACGTATTGTCTTGAATCCATGTTTATCAACAGTTTGTCTGTGAATAATGGCTCCTTAGAGGCAAGGTTTGTAATTGAAAGCTAAAGCTTGAAATAGTAATGTATGTACGTGGCATGAAGTGGAGTGAAGGGCACAGAGATAGTGAGTAGATGGCCCAAAAGATCAGGATTTGATAATCCCGAGTGCTGCAGCTTGAAGTGAGACGGAGTGTTTAACATCACCGATGTTAAAACTGTGTAGCCCCAATGGGATTCTTCTGATCCCAGATTTATCCACTACACTTAGGAGCTTGCACACGTGAATATGGATTCCAACTCGGTGTTGAGCCTTGGCAGGAACATGGACTTTGTCGAAGGCCACAAGTTGCTTCTCCAGTGCCCAATGCCCAGCAGCTGCAGGTGGAGCAGAGAACACTAGCAACGTGTGCGTGCAATCTCTGGACCCCACGTTTTTAACGTCCACCTGGAGGGTGATGAAGAGGTTGTCACACCGGGCATGCGTCACTCTAATTGCCCTGTTGGAAATGTCGGTGGCATTGGAACGCCGGTGACCGTTCAGGGGAACTGACACCACTGTGGGAGCACTTGCTAGTGTATGAATAAAGTGAGTGTAAGTTAAACCGTGCCCAAATGGATACACCACTTCACCCGTGTAGAATCTGTACGTTCTTCCTGGATACCCTGCTGATTTACTTGCTCGCATTGCCATCTTTGTCATTGGCAACTTTCTCAGATACTCTTGTGGGTACCATGTCATAGGAAGCTTTCCCCCTGATACCAAAACATACATATTTACATTCCACAAAATCATCACAAATGCTAGTAACACGTCCTACGATAACCACACAAACCTGGGCTAGATGTTCCAAACAGTATATCTGCAATGGCGGCACCACCAGCTTGGCCCGGATAACCGGCCCAGAGAATACCCACGATTCGAGGGTTATTCTTCGCAAAAGTGATATCAACAGGCCCGCCAGACATTAGGACCAAAATGGTTGGTCCCTTTGAGGCAGCTGCAACTTTTGAAACAAGGTCTTGTTGACGCCCAGGCAAAAGCAAGTGAGTCCTGTCCACTGTCTCAGCTTCGATGGACTGGTCCAAGCCCATAACTAAAACGGTTGCATCCGCTTGACGGGCTGCGTTTATAGCAGACCCGAAAAGGTTATCATTCTTACACGCTACATTTTCACAACCCAACTGATGAACAGTCCGCGCATATCTTCCTATTCCTTGTAAGGGGCTGGTGTATCCACAAGCAATACCTATTAGAAACGCAGTGAGAAAAATTAGGCAAATTTAGTTTGACTTGGGGACACATTGGACTAAGCATTTTCCCATGGCAAATTTACCAGCATAGTTTCCAATCATTGTAACATCGGCTTTGGCATTGGGCCCAATGACAGCCACGGTTTGATGAGGATGTTGGGAGAGAGGCAAAACAGGACCAGTGTTCTTAAGAAGCACAATTCCTTGTCTTGCAGCTTCAAGAGCGAGCTCTTGATGGGCCGGTTTGCACACATCTTTTGGGCCCAATTTTCCATACTCTTGGGCCGATGGCTCTCCATCAAACATCCCTAACCTCATTTGGACGGTTAGTGTATTGACCAAAGCCCCGTCCACGTCAGCTTGGCTTAGCAAGCCCTTTGTTACAGCATCCTGCGTGTGGACGGCTAGGAAAGGACCACAGTCTAAATCCAAACCTGTGATATGGCAAAAAAAAGAAAATTTATGTTTTGATTTTGGCATAATAGTGAAGGAATGAAAAGATGAATAGGTTGGGAAATAGAGTGACTAGCCTGCTTTAATGGCATCTGCAGCAGCTTCTTCTGGCGTGGATGCATAATGTTGATTACTATAAAACACCCCAACGGAGTCACAGTCTGATACAATGTAGCTGGGCACAGAAACACAAACGAATGAGTATAAACAGTTGAAAGTATGGAATGAGTATTTAAGTAGGCTTACCCGTCAAGTTGCCACAGGCCACGAAGTGTATTCTTGAGGAGGTTGGGGTCCGCACAAGTAGGAACTCCATTCACTTGATTGTAAGAACACATCACACTCGCTACTCTCCCTTCGCTCACACACATCCTGAATGGCACATCGAATGTATCCTCTATATCCTGCTTACTTACCTGCGCATAATATCCCATAATCAACTTCAAAAACCAAACTAACTCATCTCCTATCATTACTCAATCAACCCTACCATTATCAATTAATAATTCTAATTAAATAAAGGGCACCTGTGCATTAAAGTGGAATCGATCCATGCCGTTCCAATTATCGAGGTCGTAAGCCGTGAAGTGTTTGCAACAAGCAGCAACCTTCAACCGGTTACCATGGGTTCCCTGTAGTCCTCTAACGTAACTAACGGCATATGTACCGGCTAGCACAGGGTCCTCACCGGGAGTTTCCTGTCCCCGGCCCCACCTTGGGTCCCTGAAAATGTTAATGTTTGGGCTCCAGTAGGTGAGCCCTGCAACTCCACCGTTGTACATGGCCCTTGCCTCATCAGACACAACCTGCACATTAACCCCTACACTTCAAACTAAAATTAAACTGCATCATATAAGTTTTTTTTTTTTTTATCTTTGTTCTTCATCCTCATATTTGGAAGATTGGGTATGTCATTATTATCTTCAAGTGGCTTAGTAGAGGGGGACACTGAACAGCCAAACAGGTCCCCAGACAAATGATATGCAAGTTGAAGCCAACCAATCATCCATCACCAAAATTAAATTGAATATTTTTTAGGAAAAGATATTAACTAATCATTATTTCGTTGGAACCTTATTATTTTATTAATTAAATGGGACATATCTTCGGTCTAATCAGGAACAATAATCATATTTTTTTTAATAAAAACTAGATGCAAGTGAATCTCATTCTTCTTTTATAAATTTCAATCCCGACTATCTTTTATATTGTTATTTTAGATTAAACTACTTCAAATTAAAAAAGAAGTTATATTAATAAAACAGAGAAACATATTAATTACAATGATATTTTTTAAAATAAATTTAATATATGTTTATTGTCATTACTTAAATTTAATATTTTTAGTAATTAATGATTTGAAAAAAATCAACTTTTTATAAAACTATTTCAAGTGGATATGAACTATAATGATTTCAATAAAAAAAATTAAAGTAATTCTTAATATCACTAATTAAATAAATTAAATTATTCAATAAATACAAAATTATTAGAAGAATCTTCTTACTAAGAGTCACTCTATTCCATGTTTTACATTGACTAAAACTTTCATCATACAAAAAGTTTGTATAAGAATTGATTCACTTTTTAATATATTAAAATTTATCTTAAATAGGTTTATTGGATTTATGTTATTTCTCAACATATCCTAACAAACCAATATAAGTTATATAATTAAAAATAAATCTAATGTACTAGAATAAGTTAGCTTAATTTCATTTCATATATCAGTTATAATAAACTAATCAGAAGATAATGCAGTAGAATTTGCAAAGATTCTTGGGAGTTTTTTTTTCTCTAGTCCGTGAGTGAAAAGTGAAGGAGCAACATAAATTAAATGAATGGCTCCCTCGCCGTGCACAATGCACGCTGTTCCATAATTCTGTGCAAACCCAGCAAGCCCCACTCTCCCTACATTATTTATATACTTATATTTTTTTTCTTTTTATTTTAATTAAGTAAAAAAAATAAATGAAAAAAAATCTTTTCTTTTTATGATACAAAATTTTAAATTTAAGATCTTATTATATTACAAGCATATTATGTACACCCCCTCTTACGTTTAATTGCTACTACTGCTACTACACTTGAGACTCCATAATCACTCTCTCTCACGCACGTGACTTGACTGTACACAGTATTTTTTAATGATACTTTTTTTTATCAAAACTAAATTAATCTTAATAGTCTAGACGGTAGGAAGAAATGTTAACACCAATCTCTAATTTTAAATATAGAATAGTAATTAGCTTTTAAAGTTTATACATAGCCATGGATACAAAATAATTAATTTATGCAGAACAAAAAAAAATTGTGGAATTTCTCGTGTATGGTAGCTGAATATTAAGTATTCGGCGCGCCCAGGTCAGAGAACAGGAGTAAAAAGTGAAAGTAAGAGTAGCATGATGACAACACAACTTGACTGAATCTTACAAAAAAATAAGAAGAAAAAACAAAGCGTGAGCAAAAGAAAAGTCAAGCACTTGAACTGGGGATGACATATGAAAATGATTTTAATGCAATTTATGTTGTGACCTATATTTTATTGTCACTTTATTACCACACACAAACAAGATAAGAGAGCCAATGTTGCCAACTAAAAATCTGATAGCATGTGATAAATTTGTTTTAGTGTTATTTTTTTGTGTTGTGTGGTGTCAGTGCATGCAAATTACATTCATAATTAATATCGATTTTCATTTCTCAAACTTATGACACTTAATTATAATAATTGTAAAATTTATGGAAAAAAATCTGACCCGTCCGATTGACTCCCAGAGAGAAGCATTGAAGGAAGCAGCGGTTGTGATGACTTGGGGGAAGCTAGTTGCGCCGGGGAACTGTGCATTAAACTTGACTCCGGGACCCACATTTGAAACGCCGTGGAGTGCCTCCGACCACCACTCGTAGCCTTTCATCCCCAGCCGCGGAACCGCCGCGGCATTGTTCACCAGAAGCCTAACCTTCTCCTCAAGTGTCAACCTTCCGATCAGGTCCTTCACCCTCTCCGTTATCGCCACCGAGACCTTGCAAAACGGTAAGTTTTTTGTGACGGCATTTTTAGGGTCGCAGGCGAATGCGTCACGTGCCTCACACGTGTGGCGGACCAGAAAGAAGAGGAGGAAGACAGCGACGAGGGATGAGAAGGTTGAAGACATTTGGAGCATAAAGAAAATAAAGGTGAGTGAGGGTTGGCATGTTAAAGAATGGAGTGAACATTATATAACACAACACAATAGCTCTGTGCGCGCGTGAGAGAGAGAGAGAAATTGCAAACGACAGTGTAGGATGATAATGACGACGTAATAGAGAGGCCAAGCTAGTAGATGGCTCCTTTAATATGATGATTGGATTTTCCACTATATCATCTTTTACTTAGAGTATTACACTCACTAATATTATTATTATTATTTTATTATTATTGCATCAAACAACTTTTTGTTTGCTGGTGAGATCAATAATGTTTATGACTTACCAAAGATACATATATCACTCTCTCTGTTCATCATTTAACATATTAACAACCACCCAAAATTCACCTGTGATTTTGAAGGACAACCATGGTATAAAGGAAAGAGTTACTTCTATATCACATACTCATATACTATCTTCATCTTCTTCTTTCTTTACTTACACCAATTACTTAATGTACTGATTCACTCTTTTATCCTTTTTAGGGTAAAAAATTTTATACAGATTTATTGGACAAATATAATTTATCTTATAAGGAAAAAGCAGGCTTAGTTTGTATAAATAATTCCATTTTATAAAATGATTTGATTTTCAAATATATGTTATATACATTGGCTGTAAGAATTATTGTTGAGTTTGAATTGATTTATAAGTGTGTTAAGTGGAAATTTGAATTATTGTTATAATGTAAATAGGGTTGAAATTGGGTCAAATTTTGTTATGAGAAGTCTACTACCTATTTCATATCTTATGTATAGGGTTGGACAAATAAATTTAAGTCATTTGCTGAACAAGTTAAGAATATTTGAAAAGCGGTATTTAGTTGAAAGATAAAAGATTTAGGTTCTGTGAAGACCGTTCAAGCTAGACCTAAAAAATAGCTATACCAGATAAATAAATTTGACTAATTTTATAAATGGAAACATAGTTAAGCTTAACTAATTTTTACTGCTAATTAAAACGATAAATTCTATTTTATTCATAACAATCATGACTACATTCTTTTCATTAAAATTTCCGTTATAATGATAAAATGAAAACGGAAATCTTGTTTATTTAATTTATTAGATACATGTGGGATATTTTTAAAGTTTTTTTCTCCTTAGTTAAATTGATGTGATAAACTAAGCTCATACAATTAAATGATGATACACCTTATTATACCAAAAATATTGTTTAGTGCGTCGCAATAAAATTCATAACGAGATATGATGAGATGCATAACTATTTTATTGAGTTATCTATCACACTCTAATATTTAGTTGATCACGCTCGTCAAATTTGTTTGGTAGAAAAACGAACATTTCTCTTACGATAATTTTTTCAAAGATTAGATTTTCAAACTATTTACGTACTCAAATGTTTGGGTGAGCATTAAATTATTTTGTTTTTGGATTATTTAATTTTTTTATCAAACTTTTTTAATCCTTTCATGGGTATAACATAACATCCTAGGATGTCGATCCAACATTTGAGAGAGGGACATCTCTAGTTCTGTTTGCACATAGTTTATATATATTTTTATTAAAGATTTTCATTTTCTCTAAAATAAGAAATAATTTTCGGAGAAAAATATAATGCTGATTTGAAAAAAAAAAATAACTACTACTATAATAAATAAATATAAACGATTATTATTTTTAAATTAATAATTATAAAACTGCATTTATTATTTTAAAAATGTGTATTCCTCTAATCAAGAGAGCCAAATTAACATATTAGAAATCAAATAAATAGTATGTATGAACTAATATTTGGTAAGTAGGATCGAATATCTTCGCATTGTAGGTAATATTTTCCATTGCTTGTTTCTTTTTATTGTTTCACACCTGAAAAGCACAGATGAGTAATGTAAGAACAAAAGTGTACTTAATCTGAAAAAAAAAAAAAAAAGAGGAAGCTGCAGTTATCACTTAATGAAGAATGTATAAGGTTTTTCTCTGTCAAATACCCCATATCCAGAAATATTAATTGACATTCTTCCTGCAATCCATGAAATGAATCAAAAGAGTGAGAGACACGAAATGTAAAACTTTTTTGCAAAGATTCTGTGGCTTGATAGTTTTGGCCCTTTGAAGTGAAGATGTTAACTTTGTGCAAATCTTCTATAAAAATGGGTAAGAGTAATTAGTATAACACAAATAAAAATTCAGACACCGAAAAAGTAGAGGTATCAGTCAAACGTAGTGGAAATTATAGATGAAGAAAGCATAGGTTGGATTACAAGAAGCTAATAAGAGAGATTACATATCTGCAAAAGTGGTTGTTGGTTGGGTTGAGGGTAACTTCACGTAGAAGTTAGGGTAGGCACGGAGCTTTTCTGTCTCAGATATTCAAACTCAGAGTGAGTCACAGTGGATATCTCCAATAGCCAGCCATAGGAAGGATGAACATTTAACAAAAAAAAGGAAGATAAACATAACTTCATAAGAAAACAAAACATTGCTCTCACCACTAATCAACTTTTTTTTTTAAATTCTCGAACTCGTAAGGTAGGAGGAGCCTAAGAAAGTCGAAAAAGAGAGATAACATTATTAATAGACAAAGGCCAAATTCAATGAAAATTCGAGATCCCAAGAAGTTGCTCCTAGCCTCCGAGGTGGAACTCTTTACTATATTTATATTTAGTGATCACAAAACTTTACCAACATAATGAATTGCTTATCAACGTTAACCAAGTATATTTTTTGGGTCGATTTTCTTAATCTCCACCATAATGTAGTAGACATATGTAGGAGGAGGCATCTTTAATTTTCCATGGTGTTGTAGAGTTCCAATTGGGTAAGTGTATTGAAGTTGAAGATGAACGCGTGTAAGCAGGGAATGGGATTTTATATATTAAGAAAATATCCACTTGTGTTGTGTGTGGGGGGTGAGTTGGTGGCAGAAGACCATTAATGAGAAGAATGGTTAGGTTTTTCTTGGGAAGGCCTCCATAATGTATTACGAAAGTGTTGTCTGGTTCCTTCCGTGACTGGACCCATTTTCATCCTTCAGTCTTTGCTCCCAATAATCTTTCTTTTCCATATTCTTAAGGAAAGATCTATTTATAAGGAATATTTAGTTTTGATTCAAGTGGTCCATGACTATGACACATTTGAATATTGCCTCGGTTCACTGCATCTGTTTAAAAGGAGGCACACCTATGTCTCAGTGGATTACATTATACAAACTTTTAGCTAACTCATTCACTCCTCACTAACTGCAGATGCCATAAACAAACAACAAATGGAAGAGAAAAGGAAAAATACAAAAGAGAATCACGAGAAATTGACGAACACTGAACCATCATACTATCATAGTTCAGAGTCAGGTTGAAGTCAGGGTCAACTACTGACCTGCTGGACCCACCTTTTTATATAAGCTTCCAGGTATCAGATTTGGTTAATTTCATACAAATTTCAATTTTACATATATAACATTAAAATAGGTATAAAATTTCTTAGTAATGGGTCTGTTTGTTGGTAGTAACAAACTAGTGATTTGTTGATATACCAAACGAATGATGATGTTTTGTGTACTCCAAAATCCAAATAGAAATCAAATGGAACATAATGCTAAATGATTCGTAAATATACTTGAGGGCTAAGTTTGAGCATTTACTCTAACTAATGGCTGATTTTTCTTTCACCATACCCAACACACCTCAAATGTCCATTTTGTCTTTAATAATGTAAAATATTTTCCTTTTGGATATTCATATCCATATCCGTAAGTTAAATTACAAAATTTTGGATATATAAATTCATAACCAATATGTCATTTTTGGATTTTACCATCCAGAAGCTTAATTGAATAACGTAAATGATCTTCCGGATGTCAAGATCAGTAAGTAAACATAAGTGAGATCCGGATCTCAATTCTCAGCACCATTTACAGTACACCATTTTGGATATGAAAATCCGAAACTCATAACTCATTTCCAGATATGACCATCTGGAAGCTTAAATGAAATACACAAATGACTTTCTGGATTTCAAAATCCGTATAAAACTCACTTCCGGATTTGTGCATCTGTAAGCAAAAATAAAATCAAGGACAATGTTGGATTTTAAATTTTGCGTTGGGTGCGTGTCATAAATGATATGGTGCAGGAAGCAATTGCCCTAACTGATACTTGCAATAAGTAGGCCCAACTTCTTCCACAATCAACTTGCTAAGAAAGGCCCAATATAAAGACCACTGCCCAATAATTGGTAGGATTTATGCAAGGAATTAGCCAATTACTTTCTGCACTTCATCAAATTTGAACTGTACCCCACTTATATGTGAAATCAAAAATTTCCTTAAATGAAAGAGGAGATCCCCTATGGACCCACTACATCATTTCCGATTTTTTCTAAAATGTTCGTGGAGAAGTTCACAACAAATAAGGTGAAACCAGATCGATATTTTTCACATCAACACGAGGATGAATTTTGAATTAATTATATTTTATGCAATATATTTGTTCTAATAGAAGAGGATGCCTCTCAACTAGAACAGTTAGTTGAGATCGATTAAACTTTGAGATGGTCACTGATTGTATCCTTGCAAGTTGTATGGAATCTAAGGAAAAGAAGGGGCTCCAAGATGGTCATTGATTGAATTTACCTGTAAAAGATACTCTGAGACTCAAGTCATGAAGAACATAAAATATAATGACTGTGGTCCCTAACCTCGGACATAAGCCTCTAAAAGTCAAGTTTACTTTGACGATCTTTAATCAACCTATATATCCCTTAACATCGGATTCGCCTCAAAATACTATAATATTTATTTTTAATATGTTTATAAACATTTAATTTATAAAAAAAATAACTTATAATATAGAGTTTTGTAGATGAAATTTAGTGAAAACATTCTATCTTAACAATAAATAAATATATATATATATATATATATATGAAAACTAGAGAAAAATCACTTAGTGAAAGACAATTCAGAATCCAGCCATTTCATTCTACCTCTACTAAAAAAGAAAAACTAGAAAATTATAGTTAAAATAAGTAAGTTGTCCACCTTTGCTGAGTGTCACAATTAAGTGTCGATGACGAACCCTTTATTTTTCTCAACAATTATTTTCTAGCAATCGAAGTGACATCGCGAAAACAATAATGAAACGATTTTATTTTTCAGAGATGTGAACTTAAATGAAAATAAAAATAATAACCAAATATTTTTTATTTTTAGTGAACATCGATAGAAAAAATGATAAATCAAATTCAAGAGGGCACAAACACATATCGTGTACAGTATATTTAAAAGCTTATTGTGGCATTGTTTCATGAGAGTATTAAAATGCTTTCTACAGAACCATCACATCCCTCCCTAATTTTCATTTTTCAAGTGGAATGCTGTTCATGTTTTGTTTAGTTAGCTACGTCTGAACGTGGATAGAGCGAAGGTTACTTCCAAGTTGACGTTATATATTAAATGACGGAAATAATTTGATTATTTCATCCAAATTTTTAGTCAACGTACATACTCACATACATGCAAAACCAAGCCTAAAGCAAAGTAAAAATGAAGTGCAACCATAGGAGAGATAGAGAGCAAATTCTAAGAAACAAAGTGATAATACGATGAAAAAAGGTTAAATATAAACATATATCATGTTTTTCTTTTATCTCATTTTCTATCGTATTTTTCTTCTTACTTATTTCTTTCTCTTTCTCAACCCCCGTTAATCTAGAATCGGGTGGGTGATTTTATTTTCCCGGGTTGAAAATTAAAAAAAGAAAAGAGTAAAAATAAAATGAAATAAAAAAGGTGAGTTTAGTTCCTTTTAATGTAATGGGATTAGTCATACTTCTCATTTATTTACTTATTCAGCTTTGCAATTTTACCATTATTCAAATTAATTGAGAATATTCTGTGCTAGCATTAAATCACCAAAATTATTTTTCTCTAATTTTAAAATTAAGCAGTTGTCCAATGTATGTTGGTAGTAGTAATGTATATTCTAACCTAACTTGGAACAAAAATAAATTACAGTGCTACACGATGTTTCATAGTTTATATGAACACGTATGTGCAAATAAAAAAAGTTATTATAAGAGCTCACATTTTGATGGTCTTGCTAAATTCCATAACATTTAAAGAACAGGCTTCATCAAATTCTTTCACCTTGGCAGCTTCACAAACTTCACTCCTTTAAACACCAGTTTTACATAACACAAACCATGCCTCAACTATCTTACATAAAGCAACAATTCAATATCCACCAATTTTAGACGTAGTTTCCCAAAGTATTGTTTTTTTAATTAGAATTTGAATTTAATCTCGATCAAAATATCGAATTAAAACTCCACTGCTAATTAAACAACAACACTGAAAGCGATTGAATGTACCAAAATCTAAATCTTTGCAGCAGTAAAGGTTTTGAGGAACAATAACCATCGAGATAGTTTTGTGTTAACCTTCTTCTCTTTAATGGTGTCCAAACTAGGCTTCCAACCTTTCCCCGACAACTGCCTACTCAAATACTCCGGTCTCCCTTCCACCATTTCTGGCAAAAACTCAGAGAAACCGTACTTCTCTTCGGCGTTCTCCGCCGCTTCCTTATTCTGCAACACTGCAACCTCTCTCTCAGGGTGGAACAGCCCTGCAAGCCAAGGAAGAAACCCCGAAGAAGAAACAAAATACTTGGAATGCAGAGCAGAGTTAACGATGAAGAGAATGCGGCGACTATCCTGGCTGCTCAACCCCACAGGCTTCCCTGGCTTCACCGGAACCATCACATAGGTTTTCTTCATCTCTAGCTTTTGGTCCGCTGGCAGCGGCGCTGGCCTTTTCTGCTTCACGGCGGAATGAAAATCAAGCACAACCTGTTGTGGGTGCTCCATCATGAGCTCCGCCGCCGTTAGCGGTTCGCGAAACTCTCGAACCGAACCATCCCAGTAGACGATTTTGCCGGTGGCATGATCTCTGGCTATTTGGTTTCCCATGAGAGAATATTTAATTGGTTTGAGTGAAGTTCCCACAACAGGGAATGTGAAAAGACTTTATATTGAGGGTTACGTTAAGATGTTTGTTAAACCGCTCCATCTTGTGAAGGATATAATGGTGGACTTGGTAGTTAGATTTTGCTGAGTCGTTGGGTTCGTGAAAGAGTTTTACAAGTACATTTTTTGACTTCGAATTGCCCTGTCTCCAATGTTTATTAATTAATCTCACAACAAAAAAAAAGATTGTTACTACTTCAATGTTTGATTAGATTATTGTGGGTTGATGTAGAATGCACCTTGAGTTAGGGTGGTGGTGACCAATCATATTGCTCTTAATTTTGCCTTCTCTATTCACCTAACAGCAAATGAATTCAAGGAACCGTTCAACTGCAATTTAGTGAATAATAATTTGATTGGGTTATATTATATTATATTATACTATAGTTTGTATATTGTATTTGACTCTGTATAATTTTATTGGCCTCTCAAATTTACCTGTCTTTTTCCTCCTAATTTTTTTCTCCTTCCACTCCTCTGCAATTTAATTCAACCAATTCTGGGTTGCTTGTCGGTGCTATTTTCCATAATTTTATTCTCCTCACCTTTTCTTTTCAGTCTCAGCAGTAGCAATTCTAATAGCAAATGTTTATTTTATATAATCAATTTC
>Ga0123341_1001840_pt1 | contig 16687 bp, 10 predicted proteins | sample Turbeapinknodule_FD_89959 | JGI IMG/M metagenome (GOLD analysis project Ga0123341, IMG submission 89959) | Root nodule microbial communities of legume samples collected from Mexico - Turtle bean Mexico pink nodule | ecosystem: Host-associated > Plants > Roots > Nodule | place: Mexico: Nepantla...
AATCGGTTGTTTTAATCTTAGTTTGAAAACATTTTACTTTCACAAAGATTGAGATTGCCTATGCTTTAGATTTAATCAAAGGGTGAATTACAACATATAAACTACCCCAGAACTAAGCTAAACCAGCACAGCAACACCAAGCACAACAAAGGCTTCAACATCCTTCAAAGGGTTTGGATTCTTCAAAGTTTGAACACCACTTGGTTCAACACTTTTTTGGATGGTCAAATCTGGACTGTGCTGTCACAGGAAAATCTGTTTGGGAACTGACATATGGCAATGTTCTCTCCGCATAGATTCTTTTTCTACTAGAAAACAACCCACTAAATGCCAATATATGTTGACTTTTTTTTTTGCTTATATACATGGGCTGGTTCAACTGTTTTTCTTCACAGAATCAACCCACTATTTTTCCTCTATTTGCATCTTAAATCTGTTGTGTTCTATTCCTTCTCTGAAAAATTATCTTTTAATCATGGACTCAACTCCTCCCTCATCAAAAAGGATAAAAACCCGTGTTGTAAAGAGAGGAAGGCACCTTGAAAACTGGTTTCACGGGATGATGAAAAGATAGAGAAGTTCCTACGTGAATCTAGTAGGAAAGCCATCAACAATCCAAAACTTATCACCTTCAATTGGCTGAAAGGGCAGAACCTCATTGAAGTGGGGAATTTCTTGAAGGAGCAGCTGTTGAAATGGTTTATGAAGTTGTCAGGAAATATTTATCCTGATGTAGTGAAGGTTTTCTATACAAATCTTCATGTGGTTGCTGGTAATATTTGCTCACACATGAAAGGAATTGATATGGAGATAACTCTAGAAGTGTGGTCTGTTGTAGCTGGGTTGAAATATGTTGGGCTAAGGATAAATAAAGGAAACATTGGGGTTGTAGAAGAATTCAACAAGATGCAGTACTATAGAAGCTTCCTCAAGAATCCCCAATCCAAAGTGACGAACTTTTCTGTGGGAGGCATGGAGCTGAATGAAAGAATTATTGCTTTCATTGTATCTTGGATGCTGGCTCCAAGAGGAAGCAACCATTCGGTCCTTCCTGAGGAGGATCTTGTCCTTATCTGCTGCATCATGAACAAAATCAAGATCAATTGAATCCACATTTTCAAGGAACACATGCTAAAATCCATGGGGTTAAGTGATTATCACTATCCCTATGGTATGCTTATCTTTAAATTTTGCATTTTTTTGAAATTGATCTTGAGGAGGAGCTAACTGAGGTGGTTAAGCCATCGCATGAAGTCAACAGTGGATCCCTCAGCAAGATGAGATTCACAAAAATTGAAGGTAAATACGTTAGCAAAGATGGTGACCAAGCTGGTTCTTCAAGTTGAATCCATGTTGAAGATGGTGGAGATGAGCAAGTTGTTGCTACTGCTGGAGATAATGGTGATGATGGACATCAAGTTGGGCAAAGCAATGAAGGTCTTGATGAAGCTTTCAATGCTGGTCCAAGTGCTGGAAACTGTTGAAGATGGGAAGCTTTGATGTGTTGTGTTTAAGGTTTAGGTTTTGTTATGGGGTTTAGAATCTTTGTAATATCAGTTTTGATTCTCAAACATAACTTATTTCAATCTGTTTTAAAGATTAAAGTGTTTTTCCATGCAAAGGGAAAAACAACCAGGTGTTTTGAAATTGTTTTTTGAATCAGTTGTATAACTGTCAAAGCCATTCAACCGATTAAACCGTAGTTTTAACCGATTAAATGTAAGTTTTCATAACAGTTTTTTGAAAACCTATTTTAACTGGTTTAGTTGTTCAAATCTGCATTCAGCGATAGCTTTTCAAGTTTTATAAAAATAGTTTTCTTTCCAACGTTTAAAGATTGATGAACAAGAGAAGTTTTATACTTTGATTTGAGATTGATTTGAGAGATTACCAACTGTTTGTGAAAAGGTGTTTTTCCAAGTTTAGCAAGATTGCTTTTGAGCTTTGTTGTGATTCAATAGGGTTTCTGGTGTACTGTAATTCCAGGTGTTTTCTACCCTTGTTTAGTTTCTTGTAATTGTTCATATTACACTTTGTAAAACTGTTGTAAAATCTTGTAAAGTCAGTGTGATTCTGGCTGTGTGCAAAAAGGGTGAGTAGGCTTTGTGGGATTCAAAGTCACCTCTTTGTGGTGTGTGTTTGTAATCTGGGATTGGTTACATAGTGAAATACCCAGTGGTTTGACTGACGACTAGATGTAGCTCTGGAATTGAGTAAACCAATATAAGCCTTGTGTGTAATTCTCTCTATCTCTTCTCTCCATAACTGTTTGATATTTTCCGTTGTCATCCCGGTTAAATCGTCATTTTATCCGATTATAATTCTGATATGTATTTTTGTTTGTCTATTTGATTGGCTTTCTGAATTGCTTTTCTGAGTTGATCGTTAAAGATTCATTCTAAGGAAAGTATTTGTGAAAATCTTTTATAAACAATTCACCCCCTGTTCTGGCCATCAATCCTAACAGAAACTTGAATGAACGTATCACCTTCATGACTCCCTTTGAGAGGTTGATGATAAGCCTCATGGACAACTTTACATATATCAAAGAAACCATTCTGTATGGCTAGGTTCCAAAACCTGGATGAACAGATTGAGGTTGTTCAGAACCAGCTCTTTGAGCTCCAATATGGCAAGGAGGATTGAAGAATTTAAAACTTTATTTCTTATTTCGTTTTAACTTGTTGAACAATTATTTCTTATTCTGCTTTTATCCCTTTTCTCTCATTCTATTTGTAAAGACAATAGGGGGAGAATGATGTGGTATCTAGTTTAGTTTTGGTTTATTTGATGCTTTAAAACTTTGATTTATCTTTGATCTGCACTCCAATTGGTTTATTTGTTGCTGCTAGAACTCTGATTTATCTATGATCTGCACTCTAATTCACCACTTTTTTAACATTGGTTTTCACACTCTTTTTCTGTTTTTTTCTTGCTATAAAGCGTATGCGGAAAATTGGTTCTTGGGTGCTTTCCAAACCTAGGTTATCTTGTTGCCTTGTACATGCACATTTTTTGTTTTGAAGGTTCTATCAAATTCAAAAAGGACAACACAAGCAAACCAGGGATTTATCTTCATCAAATAGGGGAAGATTGTTGAACAAAGTGCTTTGATGTCTCCAAAGCCTAGCGGAATGCATGAAGATCTTTGTTGTTGGTTGTGTGTGTGTCTAGAGTAGTTGAATTTGTTAATCCACTCTAATTGATGATCCAAGGTTGTTTGACTTTAATTCTTTTGAAATCCTTTTGAAAAAGAAGTGTTTTCAAAGGAAAATGAAAAATCATCTTGTTAAAATTTCGATTCAATCGGTTGTTTTACACTTAGTGTATTTTGAAAAAGATTTGAAAAAGCTTGACTTTGGTTGACTTTGCTATCAAACCAATTCAATCGATTGTTTCGTGTTTTCAATCAATTGTTTTTCTAAATACCTTAACAAAATTCGGTTAAGTGGATTTAATCTGTTTTAAGTGATCTAAAATTGTTTTGGCTCTTGCATTAAATGCTTTGAGCAATTGATTGGAGTTTAAGTAAATTGTTTTTTGCTCCTGGTCTTAATTAATTCAAGAGAGATCATTAAAATCAGTTTTTCCAAGATTGTTAAAAGTTTTGGATCTTTTCTAAGGGTGGAATAATGTATTCATTTTACTTTAATCTGTGATTGTACCCAGGTGTACTCATTCCTTTCACTGTTGATTAATGTATTTATGTGAGAATTTTGTTGTGCAGATTCAGGGTTGTTCTGAAATTTATGGTGTATTTTTCAAAGGTGGTGTATGTTCTTGAAGGGTTCAACATCACCACTTTGGCGTGTTGTGTGTAATCAAGGTTTTTGATTGCTTAATGAATTCTTAGTGGTTGTTGAGGACAGGATGTAGCTCTTGGTAAAGAGTGAACCAATATAAAACTCTATATGTTAATTTCTCTATCCTTTTTCTCTCTTTTAAAACTATTTTTGCTTTGTTTTTAACACTGCTGGTATAAACAACCGATTGTTTAAAAAAATAACTAGTTAATTCTATGAAATCACATTAAAAAAAAATTGAACTTGGTTGAACTAATTTCTAATTGATTGATTCCTCATTGTCTTTCAATCTAACTTTAACATTTGCAAAAATCTTTCATAAACAATTCACCCCCGTCTTGTTTAAGGCCTACATTTCTAACACTAAAAACAAATTAGAAATTGTTTGAGTTGTGGTTGATTTAATTCCAAACATAGAATGCAAGTGTTCACATGATTTGAATCCAAACCCAACATCTTTTTTCGAAAATTGAAAAGTGAAATGACCACAAAAAAATATGCATGCAAAAAGGATATGGAACTTTTGAATCCATAAAAACAAAGACAAAAGAAATTGAAAGCATTCACATTTCAACTTTAACTTTGCACAAATTGTGTTCATACTTGTGGAATTTAATCGTTCTTGCTTTCACAATTTCTAAGGACATTCAAACCTTCATAATTAAAGTTTAAGTAAGTTTCTTTTAGTCTTTTTTTAAAGTGATTTTTCTTGTTTGTCTTCTCTAAAGTTTTGTCACTATCCTTTGTCCCATTTGGTTTAGCTTTCTTTCTTTTAAGCTTTTCTTGCTTGCCTTTCAAATTTTCTTAAGTTTTGTTGTGGGGATATTTGGTGAGCAAGTGTAAGAGCTTTTTCATATTTCACTTGAAGTGTTTACTATCAAGTGTAGACCTTGTCTTTAGAGCGCAAATCTTTCTTGAGTGCATTACAATTGTTCCCTCCTTTACTAAATAGCCTAGTGATACAAGTGAGTGAGTGAATAAGATTGTTAATTTTCACTAATTGTTTGTTTCCTTTTTGTGCAAATTATGGGTCATTTGTCTTTAGGAGAATCTTCAAAGCCACAATCTCCTCAAAAGGCATATCTTTTGGGAGATCTTGCGGACACCAAGAGAACTTTGGCCCAAAAAGAATAGGAGATGAGGCAATTAGTGGAAAGGTTGCAAAGATTAGAAGAGGCTCAAGAGAGACAACCTAGAGAAAGGAGATGGGAATCAAGAAGAGCTACTAGAAGCTACACGCACTATGGGAGTCAAGAAGAAGACCAAGATTGGAGAGTGCATAACTTTGAAGAGAGACACCATCAACACCCACCACCAAAGCCTTATTTTCCTTTTATTAAATTACCTAGTTTTAATGGGGAAAATGATCCCAATGTGTATTTAGGATGGGAAGATAAAGTAGAACGAATCTTTAATGTGTATGAGGTCTAAGAGAACCAAAAGGTTAAGTTAGCTTCCCTAGAGTTTTTAGACTATGCCATGTAATGGTGGCATCAAACTGTAATGGACATTGGGCTAAACAAGAGGTCAGTCGTTGTCTTTTGGTATGATTTGAAAGAATGCATGCACGCGTAGTGTGTTCCTCCTCATTATAGGAAGGAACTCTTGTTGAAGCTCTAATGACTTCATCAAGGACCTAGAAGTGTAAATGAATACTTCAAAGATTTAGAAGTAACTTTGACTAGGATTAATATGCATGAAACTGAAGAGTCAAAGATTGCTAGATTTATGAGTGGTAAGAAGAGAAATTCAAAATGTTGTAGAACTTTGTGAGTATACATCTTTATAAAAATTGGTTCATCTAGCCATCAAGGTTGAATCACAACTTTTAAGAAAAACATCTTTCAAACATACTCATAACTTTTACAACTCATCTTGGAAGGATAAAAATAAATTTCCAAAACATGATAATCCTTCCAATTCCTCTAAAGAATCCAACCCACAAACTTCTAAAGACAGTCATTCTCCTTCTAGGACTAAATCACCAATCAAAACCGCAAAAAAAAAATGTTTTAAATGTCTAGGTTATGGTCACATCGCAACAAATTGCCCACACAAAATAACCATGATGGTTAAAGGGGAGATAGTAGTAAGTGACAATATTGATCAATCTTCAAGGTCTAACTCCCCTACCCCCTTCTAAAACCCCTAGTGAAAATGAATGTGAGATACCTTGTGAAGGTGACTTATTGGTGGTAAGGCGAATGCTGAAAAAAATTCCAAAACCTTTGGATGAAACCCAAAGAGAAAATATTTTCCACACCCGCTGCCTTGTCAACAACAAGTTATGTTACATGATAATAGATGGGGGTAGTTGTGCTAATGTGGCAAATACAAGAGTAGTGGAGAAACTTGAATTACCCAGTATCTCTCATACAATGCCCTATAAACTACAATGGCTTAGTGAAAAGGTTGAAATCATGGTTAATTAACAAGTCCTTATAACTTTTGCTATAGGAAAGTATAAAGATGAGGTTTTATGTGATGTTGTACCAATGGAAGCAACACATATTCTATTGGGAAGGCCTTGGCAATATGATAGACAAGTTTTACATGATGGCCATACCAATAAAATGTCTTTCAACTTCCAAGGGCAGAATGTTATCTTAAAACCCCTCTCTCCCAAATAAGTTAATGAGGACCAAATAAAAATGAAAACCAAAAGAGCAAATGAAAAAGGAGAGGAAAGTAAAACGGGTATCTTCATCTCATCTCACGCAATCAAAACAATAATGTTGACCCATACAAAACTAATTGTGCCTCCTAGGTATACTTTTTCCTTCTCTTTTTCATTACCAAAACATTCTAAATACTTGACATCTTTGATAAAGAACTTTAGGGATGATCTTAAAAAACCTCATAAAGGTTCTCACCTTCTAAGAGGATTTTCACAAACAATCCATTTTTTCCATAAACATTATTTACACACATGGCTTGTAACTAGAATTCACCCATGTGAACTCCCAATCTTCATGAACATAAGTTTGCTTCACATCCTAAACTTAGAAATATTTCTATCTTCTCTGTGAACAAACTAACTATGTTATTTACATGAGTTCTAAATTCGAGGTCAAATTATTTTCAACTTGGGGGCATTATGTAATCCAATTAGCCAAGAAGATGACCAAGGACACAAGAGACACTTCCATCTTTGATCAGTCATCTTAGCCTACAAGACAAGGCCCCACCAATATTGGAAGGACCTTAGCAGAAGAGGAACTGGGCATCGACTAGAACATCAAATGTACTTTCTTCTGGCCTTCTTACAAGACAAAATGTTTGCAATAAATTGGGCTCACTTTAGGGGTCCAAATAGAATAATATGCTAGAGTAGGTTTACATAGCATAAATAGGACTGTACTTAGCAAAATGGGCTTGTTCCAAGCCCACCTTTCATCACACATGCACCTAAAATTAAAGATTTTAACCTAACTTCTAGAAGTTATGCCTAAGGTGCGGTTTTGACCATGGTCAACACCCTAGGCATCCCCTATCCCCTTCCTTTTCTACCCTTCTCTCATCTTGCTCTCCAAGTCACTCCTTCCTATATAAAGGGTGCCTCCCTCCATGTATTTGGCGATTGAATTTTGTAATAGAAAGGAAACGTTGTAGGAGTGATTAGTGATCTTAGTCTCCTAGTATTTTGGGTCTTATCTTGAGTAGTGTGAGCACTTCAAGTGATGGCTCTTCCTCACTTATCTTGGGGTTTCCTACCCTCCAAGTGGCGTGACCATTCTCTCCATCCTCACCTTTTCTCCTTTCCTTCCTTTCATTTATGCCATTTACATTCTTTGCTTCATTTGTTCTTTAATTTTCGCCTCATTCTCCATAACTACCATATACTTGTGTTTTCCTTTTCCTCTATATTTGTGTCCAGTGGGGATCTTCTTTGGGTTCTCACCTTACATTGCTAAAAATAAAAAATCATAAACAAAGTGCAACCCATAAAATGTGCCAATTTAAAATCAAGTCACATCAATTCTCCCAATGATGTTTAGGGTTAGGTCGTACACTTTCTATTTAACCTAGTTGGACTTGGGCTAAATGACATCTCGCTTAAGCAAGTTATTACTTGCTTAGGCGAGTTTGACGAGAAAAATCTTAACTTCATTGGAATGAACTTGCTTGGGCGAGTTCCTTTGAAGTGATCTTCCTTAGGCGAGTTTTGGGCGAGTTCCATTGGAGTGATCTTCCTTGGGTGAGTTCTAGGAAAGATTTCAATTTTCCAACTTTGTCTTTTTATCTTGTTCATTCTCCTTTAACTCTTTCATCTCCATTTATCTTTAGAATCCCAAAATTAACACAATTTTGAGAATAAATCATTCTCATTCATCTTATAATCACAAAATATGTAAAAAGGTTTAAATTCCTAAATTAGGGGTTGAATTATAGTTATTTTATAAATAAAAATCCATAAGTGCCTATATTTTAATATGAAATATTACTGAATTATTACACTTATCAATAAGGACTAATTTTTTGTATATTTTTCAATTTGTGTATTTTTAATAAATATTTTTGTAGTATATAATCAGTTGTAAGTATAAATCAATAACCACACAAGTCATATAATCTACCGATAACTTTCCTTCCAGGTTAGCATAAATGATAATAATATGTTGGTTCCATGTTGCAGACTAATGTTGTGAAGTACACTTTGAGTATTCTTTGAGTTTGTAGAACTCTTGTCCTATCCTTAGTGTAACCTTTAGTCAGGTTAGGTTTTCAAATAAAACTATTTTTCTCCTAATGTAATATAGCGCTAACCTAGGTTAAATCCCTAAAGACGCATCACGTATATTATATTTTCACTTCTCCATATTCTCCTTAAGAAAATTAAAACTAGGTGAATAAAAGTATTGAATTTGGAATGAAAAAAAATATGAATTAGAACATAAAACAAAGTGAAGAATAAACCAGCTATAGACAATCATCTAAGAAATTGTCTATCAACACATAAGATGTAAATAACTTAAATATAAATGGTAGAATCTAAAATATATGAATATAAATTGTAATGTACACTAAATTATAGAAGAAATTTCGAAAAAGAAGCTAAGTATAAATGTTAGATCGTCTAGTTAGAAATCAATTACTAGACTGTTTAACGGTTTTACTTAGTAAAAGTGAGAAAGAAAGAGAGCGTCTAAGAATAAATTGCAAAAAAAAGTAAATGATTGAAATGTAAAGTGCGAGAAGAGCAAATGACTGTAAAGTAAATGGTTGAAATGTAAATTGCAGAAAACGTAAACTAAAGAAAATGTAAAGTGCTAAAACTTAAAAAATAGAATGTAAAACAGAGCATGATTGGAAATATAAATTGTGATTGTAAACACAATTTTTAAGCTAAAAAATACAATTTTTATCATGTTTTTGTAAACAATCTAATTTTCTATAGAAAATAATAATCTAAACTAAGAGTAGAAAATAAGAACTAAAGAAACCTGTAGGAGATACAATTAGTCTAGATAAATATGAGAAAATAGAGAGTTATCAAACCCTAAAGAGGATGTAGAGTTGATGAAGTTTTTGGAGAAATTTACATATGTGATCAAATATAAGAAAGGAAAGTTCAACATTGTTGTTGATGCCTTGCTCAGAAGGCATACTCTGTTTTCTAAATTGGAGCTCAAATTCTTAGATTTGATCACATATCTAAACTTTATGACCAAGACTCTGGTTTTTCCACCACTTTTTCTAGTTGTCAATATAGGGTATAAAGAGATTCCTATATTTTGAGGGGTATTTGTTTAAAGAAGGAAAAAATTTTATGCCCCAAGGAACTTAAAGAAAACTCCTTGTCAAAGAGATCCATGAAGGAGGTCTCATGAGCCATTTTAGAGATGATAAAACTTTGAGTTTACTTAAAGAAAATTTCTTTTGGCCCCATATAAGAAAATATGTCTAAAAGCATTGCCATAGATGCATTGCATGTCTACAAGCTTAAGTCTTAGAAAATGCACCATGGACTCTATACTCCTTTACCTCTTTCTTATGCCCCATGGGAAGATATCAACATGGATTTTATCTTAGGTCTTCCTAGAACCTATAGGGGTTTTGATTTCATCTTTGTGGTGATAGATAGATTTAGTAAAATGGCACATTTGATACCCTAACACAAGGTGAATGATGCAAGTAACATCTCCAAATTCTTCCTTAGAGAAGTGGTTAGGCTTCATGGCATACCCAAAGCCATATTATTAGATAGAGACCCAAAGTTCATTGGTCATTTCTGGAGAACTCTCTGGGAAAGACTAGAAACTAAACTTAACTTTTCAGCCTCTTGTCATCCTCAAATGGAAGAAAAAATTGAGGTAGTCAATAAATCTCATTGTACTATGCTTAAATTTTTTTTGAGGGGTAATCGTATATCTTGGGATGAGTACCTTCCTCACATTGAGTGTTTTATAATATAATAGTCAATAAGACTACTAATATTTCTCCATTTGACGTTGTGTATGGTTTTAATCCTCTTACACCTTTAGACTTGTAACCCCTGCCTAATCCACGTGAGTTTATAAATAAGGAAGGGGTATCTAAGGTTGAGTTTATCAAGAAATTGCATGAGAGGATTATACAACAACAAATAGAGAGATATACAAAACAAAAAAACAAGGGGAAGAGAGATATGATATTTGAAGAAGGGGATTGGGTTTGGCTTCACCTTCAAAAAGATCGATTTCCTACAAAAGAGGAAGTCTAAACTCAATCCCTAGGGTGATAGTCCCTTCCAAGTCCTAAAAAATAATGAATAAAAATCCATACCAACTAGATTTGTTTGATGATAATAGAGTGCATGTTACCTTTAATGTTATTGACTTAATTCCCTTTTCAGGTAGTACTGAAGATGAGGCAAAAAATCCAAATTTGAGGACAAATCATCTTCAAGAGGGAGGGGATGATGGAAGGCCCTCAAGCAAAGGACCTACTACTAGCGCTATGGCCAAGCAAATTTTGGAAAAATGGAACTTAGTTGAGCTCAATAGAGACAAGTTTTTATCATCTTGGGCCATGATCTAGTTTGTAAAAATTCAAATAGGATTTATTTGATTTGTAATTGTTCAAATAAATTAGGTCTAGCCAAGTAGGGTAGGTTTTTGGGCTTGTACTTTTGACAAGTGTAGAATAGTAGGTTTAGGGTTTATAAATTTACCTAGGGCTTTAATTGGCTCCCTGCGCAAAAGAAACCTTAGGTCGATCATAGGAGAGAGTTAGCACGCCTAAAGCTTTCTTTGCACATTAAACACATGTTAATTGTGGAAGCAAATTGGACACCTAAAGCTACAAAAAAGTTTGAATTTTCCTCTTTTTTTGCTACACTTTTGACCTAATTTGAATTTAGAAATAAGAATGTTGAACCATGTAAAATTTATTTTATGAATGATAGTGCTATGCTTCCAAAATCAGCCCACATGCTTGTTTTCTAGCTCTCTCTAGGGTAGTTTCTTGATAGCCCCCCTTAAACTCATTCCTAGCGAATAGGCCTAACCTTTCACTTAGCCAAATCCGCCTACTCCACTTCAATTTTCGGAACTCCTCTTGAGTTTAGCATTTAGGGTTTATCCTAAACCCTAAACCCTAATCTTCATATAAGATTGTGTAACCTTCCTCCATTCCAATTCCCATCAAAATTAGGTGATATTTAAATATAATATTTTGTTCTTGATTAATGATTGGTATTGTCATTTTATTTGTAATGTTTCTTTATCATGATTTACATCCTTAGACTTGACTGAAAAGTATCTCTAAGTTTCTGACTCAAATGATAATGCTTAACATATTTCAATGCTAGGAATAGATTTTAAATGTTAATTCCTATCAACATCTAATCATAACGCTAAAGAGTTTTTATAAATATGTGAGGAATCGATATTTAGGCGACTCTCTTAATAACTTTTGTTCCTGCCGGTTGACTCGCTTCGCTAGTTGACTCCAACGGTAGCCCTTAGCCCTTCTATCTCCGCCTGAGAATCGTACTTCCTTAATCAAGAAACCTCTCACCTGTAAAGACAAAGGGGCGCCCAGCGGTCGTTTGCACTCTGACGCTCAAGTCAGTATTAGGGCAAAGAAACACCAAGAGTGTATGTTAACTTCAGTCTTAGAAATTGCGTACTGTAACCAGGGATCTTCAGTCCCTTTTATAGAGTGACGCTAGGTTACCTCTTGCGGTAACAACTTTTGTTACGAGAATCTTATCTCGAGTAAGGACATATTCAATGAGAGAAGATCTCACTTCAGTGTGTGTAATCTTAACAGCACAGCGTCACAAAATCTTATCTCCTAGGAGTGTATCAAATCTTAACAGAATAGCCTCCTGGATACCCACTTGGGTATCATTCCCCCAGGATCAAATCTGTTTTCAAGTACATTGACATGCTTTGTGTATCACAGTACCATGCATATGCCATTACGTATCAGCATGCAAATACTCTATCAAGCCCTAACGCACTTTGGGCTTAAGCTGATAGAATACCTTTTACTTTTTATAGACCCAAATGCACTACATGCACCCCTAGGCCCGTTTAACACACTGTCACAGACCTATCAGGCCTTATATGCGAAAGATTATAGCAATGCATGGATGAGAATTAATATGCACATACCTGAGCCCAACCACGTAACGGTCGAGCTGACCTGCTTGTTGTAGGCACCGATGTACGATCTTCGAGAACTGAGCCCTACGCGCTCTGGTCCATTACAACTTTATATGCGAGGAATCAATATAAATTAATTTTATATGAACATGAACATCAATCAAATGATAGAATATTACTATGCTTTTCAAAAACACAAAAGAGTAAGAAGGATGAACCGCAATCCCAATTTTTCCAATTGAACCAACAAACTCTTTAAGTTGATTTGTTTACAATTTTTGCAATCATAAGAAACTTCCAACAAAATTTATTATTTTGTTTTCTATTTAGTGAATCTTATACTTGATAATTCAATTGTTCCTTGAGGGTTTAATATTCGTCCTTAGGGACAAATTATTACTTCTGATGCAGTACACTTGCCATAAAATAGTCATAAATATTTCACACAATCGTGTTATATGAAAAAGTGAGTAACACCTTAATCATATAACACATTGATGGTATGACCATTTATGATGCATTTACCTTAGATTAGGTCTTTAGATTGAAAAACTTCAGTACCATTCATAGTTTCTTTCCTCCACTGACACTTCCTTAACTAATTTTCTTCTTCTTTAACTCTCTACATTCATTCTGATAATGTTTTAGATTTCCATAATCGAAGCATGTTACAATCCTTGTGGTGTAATTCTTTGATAAACGAGGTCCTCCACAGTGGAAGTATTTGATATGGTTGCTTATACTTAACGTATTACTAGGAGAGGAATACTTTTGTCCTGAAGAATTCCAAGAAGCATGGAACAGACATTGTAAGGTTTCTTATTGTTGACCTTAGTTTTCTTGTGCTTCAATGGCCCTTCATGCCTCCATTGAGATTGTCTTGCCTTAGTATCATCTTCGTAAATCCTACAATGAGTTACAAGAGTAGGAAATGAGGCAATCTATAAATAGCTAATTACATGTTTAATGTTAGCCCTCAATCTACTTTCGAACTTTGAACAATGGGAACACCCATCAACTTTCTTTAGAAAGTAAGGACAAAATTTTGAGAACTCATCAAATTTTTGTTGCATGCTTCTTCATGCATGGTTTCTTGACGAATATTAAGGAATTCAACTTCCTTCCTCCTTCGAAGATCCTCTGGAAAATATTTGTCAAGAAACTTTTGTTTAAAGACTTTGCAAGTGATTTGCCTTCCATCATTTTCCAATTGTTGCTTGGTATATCTCCACCAATTTTAAGCTTCTTCTACAAGCATAAAGGCAACAAATGTGACTCTATTTGCATAAGCACATGTCATTACAATGAAAACTTTCTCGATTTCTGTTATCCATGATTGAGCACCATCAGGATTAAAACCTCCCTTAAATTTTTGCAAATTCTTCCAGCAAAAGGTTTCTAATCCTTGATTTTCTATGGGATCAATCTTTTATTTTTAGTTCATACTTTCCAAAATATCTATCATTCTTCCCAACAAATCATGTGTAATGTTTGGTCCGTTATCAAAGAACGAACAATTACCTTAGTTTTCTCTAGATTTAATGTTTTTTAAGTTTCAATCATTACTCAAAGTTTCTTATTATATGTATTAATTTTGGGTTCCAACTCATTTGTAGTAGTCTACTTATCTTACACTTTTGGTATTTAAGAAAAATGTAAGAAATAACAATTGGAACATCAATGTTTTTTTAATAGAGAGTGCACACAATATGGAAAAAGACCATACCCAATATCTTAATAGGATGAATTGCTCTGATACCACTAAATGTAACACCTTAACTATAATATAAATAATTATTATTTAATTAGATATCGGGAGTAGATTTTTTTGGGTAATAAGATTTCTTTGAAAAGAAGATTAACCATAATATAACCTCGAATATAAGTGTATGTTGATATTTTACATCTTTATAATTATTAGTAATATGTTACAAAACTGTATAAGTTTGCACAATAATAAGAGTTTTACATCATATTAGAGAACATATATACATATGTATATATATATATATACCCTAAGGATAATTAAAATGAAATTCTCCATGATTAACATTCTAGATACGATGTCCCGAAATTTTCTTGAAAAAATCTTACTGAGCAGGTTCTGCCTCAATTTGAGCGAGGAGTACATTTGAAAAAACACGAAAATGAGTGTGGTCTTTGTAAGCCTTAAATATCAATTTTAATAAACTTAATACCCAAAGCAAACAGTGGGGGTCTATGACTTAACCTACAATCATAAGAATCAATCTCATTTTATCAACATATGGATCCATATTCGATTTTCAATGATCCATTATAAACATTAAAAGTTACATGGGAAGTTATTATTTAGTTGAGTATTTCTCATTAAAAACATTTTTATAACTATAATTATTTTTTTCGAGAGTATCAATTATTTCCACAAAGAGATATTGATGACCTTTTATGGCAAGTGCACCACGATGTCAGAAGTAATAATTTGTTCCTAAGGACGAATATTGAACCCACAAGAAACAGTTGAATAATTGAATAATCAAGTAAAAGATCCACTAAATATAAAACAAAAATAATAAAAGTTTGTTGAGATTTGTTATGATGGCAATGATTAATAAGAAAACAAGTAAAAGAATTTGTTGTTTCAATTGGAAAAATAGGAATTGGGTTTCATCTTTCTCATTCTTTTGTATTTTGATTAGCATGACAATATTGTGTCCTTTGATTGATATTGTTTCCCTTATAAAAATCATTTATATCAATTCCTCGCATGTAAAATTATTAAGATATTTCCTAAATATCGATTCCTCGCATATAAAATTATTAAGATGTTTCCTAAATATTGATTCCTCGCATATAAAATTAGTAAGATGTTTCATAAATATCGATTTCTCACATATTTATAAAAACAACTTATCCTTAAGATCAGACGTTGATAGAAATTAACATTTCATATCTATTCCTATCATTCAAATATGTTAAGTATTCTCGTTTGGGTCATAACCTTAGAATTACTTTCCAGTTAAATTTAAGATTTGAGATCATGGTGAACCATGCATTGCAAACAAAACAATAATACCAATCATTAATCAAGAACAAATATTATGTTTAGATATCACCTCAATACATAAGAGTTTTAACAGATTACTCTCAGTCCCCAAAGGGTAGAATTAGCTACACATCATGACTGTTACAAGTAGGAAGAGCAAGAAAAGAAGATCCAGGATGTTTCTCTGTGACAGTTGTCTCCTCTAATGTTTCTCACACCTCTTATTCTCCCAATTGGGTTACAATTCACTCAATAGTGTTTTCCTCTCATTTTTGCACACTAGGGTTGTGCCTCAAGCCTCCTATTTAACCTAATTTGCTTGGTCTTAAGTGTCTTCTTGCTTGGGCACTAATGGGCTCGCTTGGGCGAGATCCACTAGTGGCATCTTGTGTTTTTGCGACTTTGGGGCAGCTTTGGTGATGTTGGTGCATTCCAACTTTCCCTTTTTAGCTTTGTATATTCTCCTTTTTCCAGTTATATCCATTCTTCCCAAGAATCATGAAACTAACACCAATTTAGGAATAAATTGTTCTTATTAAAATCACAAAATATGTAAAAAGGTATAAATTCATAAATTGGGGGTTATTTTATGCTTATTTTATCAATTAATACTCATAAGTGTTTGTATTTTAATATGAAATATTACTAAAATCGGACTCTTATCAGATATATAATCCCTACCTAACATTGGCGATGCTGAACAGATATCAGATAGTCTCAAGTTTGACCTATGAATATCCTAGTCCAAGGCATTATTTTGAACTATCCACATATATTCACCTAGTTGGTAACTTCCTTAGACCCCATGGTCCTTGCCTTTCATCTCGTAGTGTACCAAATTGTGACTTCCAAACCACAAAGTGTAATACATTAGCATAGTCTTAACTTAATACAACAAATTTTATGAATCTTTCTCAACTAATATATTCTTTGACAATTGAACAAGATGCTTTGATGTCTCCAAATCCAAGAGGAAAGCTTGAAGACCTTGCTGTTGGGTGTATGTGTGTTGTCTAGTTGTTTGAAACTTGTTAATTCACTCCTTAAGATGATCCAAGTTCATTTGAATCTTTAACCTTTTGAAAATATGAGTTTTCTAAAATGCTGTTAAAATTTCAACAGGTTGTTTTTTGAAACAACCGGTTGTTTTACCTTAGTAGTTTCAACAGGTTGAAATTTCGAAACAACAGGTTGTTTTACCTTAGCAGTTTTTGAAAAGGTTTTGAAAAGCTTGACTTTGCTGTCAAGTCAATTCAACCGATTGT
>Ga0123341_1001846_pt1 | contig 16655 bp, 18 predicted proteins | sample Turbeapinknodule_FD_89959 | JGI IMG/M metagenome (GOLD analysis project Ga0123341, IMG submission 89959) | Root nodule microbial communities of legume samples collected from Mexico - Turtle bean Mexico pink nodule | ecosystem: Host-associated > Plants > Roots > Nodule | place: Mexico: Nepantla...
AATTTATATATAAAAAATAATAATTACATCTTTCGTTGCCCTAATGTGAACCAAAGTAAATTATAAAGTTGATTGCTTTGACATTTTTGGTTTGGGATTTGACCATTAACAACTGCATTATAAATTAATTATTAATATTTCAGAAAATGCATATAAATTTACCAAATGATTATTAACACATGATAATTACAAGTTTAATTATGTAAATGTCACTTATTATATTCACCAACTAATAATACACCAATCAGTCAAAGAAACTAATAATACAACAAACAAAGCCTTATCTAAATAAGAATTATTAACACAAATATGATTTAATTGAGGAAAATTAAAAATTAAAAATTAAAAAATGAGTTATAAAACAACACAGTTAAACCCTGATATAATAAAAGAGGATTTTTTTTTGGTGTAACAATTAAACTCATATTAAAGAATTTACAACTACCTACTCACCTAACTCAATATATATATAAAAAAGAGTATTGAATGTCATAATTTATTACTTAGAATTTAAATAGGATAAATAGATAATCATGCTAAATTTTTTGGACAAGTTATTTTTTATATTTTTATCCAAATCACAACTTAATAGTTTATAAGGAAAAACCAAACACATCACTGCATCACAAAACAATAAATCAATAATGATAATAAAATAATAATTAATTCACTTGCAAAACCAAGGAAGAATAAAAAAAACATATCTAGAAGTTACTCAAACAATTTTGGATTCTCATCTCAGATTGAAACTGAAAACTTATTAAAAAAAACATATGATCACCGACATCATAACATGGAACAAATTTGTTAATGAAACACTATATGTTTTACATTATTTTGTTTTTAATTGGAGAGAAAAAAAGAGAAACTTTGTATTAAGTAACACATTTTTTTTCTGCTCTCTATCTAAGAGAAATTTGAACATCAAATCAAAGGTGTCCACAGCATGAATTGTGGAGAAAAAACCGGGTGGAGAAAAAAAAATCAAAACTTTAAAGACAAATCATGTGTGTGTTCCCCCCTAATGCACTTTTCTACGTGATTTTTGCTAAGTACCATCTATTTTTCTCCTTCCATTATAAAACCAAGTGAAGCTTCATCCACTTCACCTTCACACCAGCTCTTTCTGAGCAACACACTTGTCTTCTTCTACCCTCACTTTTCCACTGAAAATGGCACCTACTCTCTCTTCACTGCTCCTTTTGGCTTTGCTATGTGCTGCTTCGGCTTTTGCTGCCCTTGAGCCCAGAGTACCAGAAGGTATTTTGCTAACATCTCACACCCTTTCATTTTTTCATACATAGGAATGTGAAAAGGAAACACAAAAAGCACTTTATATGTTTCTTGTTTAGCTTGAGTTTATGCTCACTTTGTCTATGTTTTACTTCAAACACTTGTTCTGCATTGTCCACTTTTACTCTGATTTGCTTGATGGAATGTCTCTGTGGGTTACTTGGTTGAACATTTTTAAAGGGTAGCCTTAAGATCTGTCCATAATGTTGTGATTTAGCCCCTCTGAGAAACTGTCTGTAGTAGAAACACATGACCAAGTTTATGAATGTACTATCTCACCACTGTCTCATTTTAAACATGGATCTGACAATGTGCACTTGGTAACACTGATTCTGAAGCTGTGGTTTTTTTTTTTTCTTTGTAATTTTGAACTCCATAGCTTACCTTCAAAATGGGAACTTTGAGGAGCAGCCGAACCCCAAATACCTGAAGAAAACAAAGCTGGTTGGGAAATTTGCTTTGCCCAAATGGGAGATCAGTGGTCTGATTGAGTATGTCTCTGGGGGACCCCAACCTGGTGGCATGTTCTTCCCTGTTACTCATGGAATTCATGCTGTGAGACTTGGCAATGAGGCCTCGATCTCCCAAACTATCAAGGTCAAACAGGGTCAACTCTATGCTCTGATTCTTGGGGCCTCAAGGACTTGTGCACAAGATGAAGTATTGCGAATCTCTGTGCCTCCACAGACTGGTGATGTTCCGTTGCAGACCCTTTATAACCTCAATGGTGATGTTATTGCTTGGGGGTTTAAGGCCACTTCTAATGTTGTCAAAGTGACTTTCCACAACCCTGGAGTTCAAGAAGATCCAGCTTGTGGGCCACTTTTGGATGCCATTGCTATCAGGGAGTTCTACCCTCCAATGCCTACTAGAGGTAATGAAACACAGGCCATGCTATGCTACTTTACTCTTGGAATCTAACATTTTAATTTGATCAAATGCCTACTATGAAACATACTCCTTTTTGTCTTTGAATACATGTTACAACTTCAAATCCATATGCAATATAGATCTTTCTGCGGTTTTGACACATCTGAAAGTTGTAAGAATCCATTTTCTGAGTTTCTGAATGACTAGTACTTCCATGCTCTTCTGTCTCTCATGATGCCATCACATTTTCAGTGTGTAGGTCCATGTTTTGTCAAAAAATGAACAGTTAGTCACATTTATAGAATATATGAAAATTGGATCTTTCACTTGGCTAGGCACATGGGTGGAGCCTGATAGCACATTATTAGACACAAAAGTGTTTTCCCCAAATCTAGTTTTTTTCCTCTTTACCTTTGCACCCTCATCTTTTGTGGTAACTAGGAAGAGAGAGAAACTCAATTTACATAATGGGGGTGTGAAAATATAGTTACTATTATTTTGATGTGGAATATGAAGTATCTGATTTTACTAAGCCTCATATGAGAATGTGTACCATAGAACTGGCATTTTCTGATGAAACCATTACACTGTATCTTTCAGTTAACTTGGTGAAAAATCCTGGCTTTGAGGAGGGTCCATTCCCCATTTTCAACTCTACCAACGGTGTTCTGCTCCCTCCTCAACAACAAGATGGGTTCTCCCCACTTCCTGGTTGGATCATTGAGTCCCTCAAGGCTGTGAAGTTCATTGATTCAAAGCATTTCAATGTCCCATTTGGGCTGGGGGCAGTGGAGCTTGTGGCAGGCAGGGAAAGTGCCATTGCCCAAGTCATCAGAACAGATACCAACAAAGTCTACAACATCACATTTTCAGTTGGAGATGCCAAAAATGGGTGCAATGGATCCATGATGGTTGAAGCATTTGCTGCTAAAGATACCTTCAAAGTTCCCTTCAAATCTGAAGGAAAGGGCACATTCAGGACTGTGAGTTTCAAGTTCAAAGCTATTGCAAAGAGAACAAGACTCACTTTCTACAGCTCCTTCTATCATACCAGAAGTGATGATTATGGTTCTCTTTGTGGCCCTGTTATTGATCAAGTCATAGTGTTCCCTGTTGCCTAAACATGGTTTCTTTCTGTTCTACCTTTACTAAAATATGTAGTAATTGAGATTTTTGCAATCCCTTGAGTCTGTATTTTCTCTATAATTGCAAGAAGATGAAACATATTCTCAACTGTTGTTCATTCTTGTAAATTTCAATTTTCCTTTTACATTTTCATCACAAAACATGGTTGAAATCGTTAGTAAGTTGATATTATACAAGTTCAATTTAAAGGAACTCATAAAGTACATGCATGGAAGGAATTTGATCCAAGTGTTACTTTTGAATTATATTTGCTTATAGAAGGTTAGGAATTTGTTCCAACGAGTGATTGAATTGATGATTTATTATTGAAAATGCATGATTTCTCAAAGTAGTTTGAGTTTAGATGTGAAATATGAATTCATGTTTGATTGCATCTAATATGAAACCAAATAAGTATTATACACTTAAGAAGGTAAATTATTCTTTTGGGTCCATGTAAAATAGTGAAATTAATTAAAATATCCTTCAACAAATTTTCGTATTACTTTATTCTAAGAAAAAACGTAATTTTGAGCATCTTATTATTAATGTCACATGTTAATATAATAAAAAAATATTTAAAACTATTTTTATTTTAATTTAAAAAAAAGGCTAACAAAGTAGTATGCTAGTTTGGTAAGCTAAGCCAGACGAGTCAAAGTGGACTGAAGGGTTGAAATGCGATCCAAGGCCCACCTTGTCACCACTATTCAGCTATAAAACAAAGTGCCAAAGTGTTAAACTAAAGAGAGTTAACAACCAAAATATATACAAAACTTAGTTTGCAAGTCTTGAAGCTAGTTTGTAACAATCGTTCATTTCACATGTATTTGGACAAATGAAAAAATATTTAGGGATGTAGACTAGGGTGCTAAAGTGGGCCGGCTCGCCCGACCCGTAAAATGCGGGCTAGTTTTCATGATCCGTTCCGCATGCGGGTTGGTCCGCTGTTTTTTTTTTTAACATAGAAGAGGAGTGGAGGTAGTAGCGGTGTGCAGCAGCGGAGCGGTAGTAGTGCGCGACAGTTGCAGGCGAAGTCGCAAGTGGAGCGAGCGGTGACAATGCAAAGGAGGGTGTGTCGTGTGTTGTGTGTGTTTTTTTGAACAACGTAATTGTGTTGTCTTTTGAGTGAAAACCTAATTTTCTTTCACTCAAAATTGTCACTCTTCCACCAGACCATTGTTGTCAAGTTAATTAATTTTTTTATTTTTTATTTTTTATTTTTGCGGGCTAACAAGCCAGTCTGTCCCGCCCTGCCGTTGACCCGCGTGGGCTGCAAGTTATGCGGGATAGGCTGATGCGGGTTGAAAACGTCAGCCCACCTCATAGTTTTTACTGCGGGTCGCGGACCAACCCGCACGACTCGTCACCCCATTTGCATTGTTAAACACTATTTCTATTTTCATTTGTATTAATTGACTATATTATTTTTAAAACAATAAACTTAAATATTTTTAAAAAAATCAATAAATACAAAATCTTAAAGAAGATATTATCAAATATGAAACATAATAAAAAAGTTCTTCATTTCAATTGAGATTTGTCTAAAATAAAATTCCTATGAATTGATCCCACTAAAATATTCAGAATAATATTTTATTATAATATAAATTCTCCAATCACTGAAAAATATACTTCATATTTTAAACTTTACTCTCCTATCTCTCTTTGAAATGTCATTTGCTATCACATAGTTTATTCAGGGGATCATAATTTATTAATGCGATCATTACACTAATGAAAATAAAGGTAAGTTTCACAATGGAATATCCAAATTTGTTTATAAAATTTGAGAGCATTTCATGTGACTATTTTGATATTCATACAAAATATATATTTATAAACAAAACACATATTTTTAATCTGCATATCTATTTAATAAATTTCATTAACCTATCAATTTCTAGCAAAACCAACATTTTATATTAATGGTTAGTTATTGTAGTTCTTCGGTGACTGAGGATATTTCACACAATCTACTTAGTTTGAAACATCTTTCACACACATTACTTATCAAATCAAAGGTACAAACATCATGAATTATTTTCAATGATAAATTAAAGTTTTTCATTACAATTAATTTAGAACATAGAGTGAAACCCTAAATCTCAATCATGGAAGGTGAGGGAAATTACAAGCAATGTGAAAGGGGTGCATGAAATTGGGACAAAAGATTCAAAATGATGGATAAAAAAATTGTGATTTAATAACATGCACATGTGAGAAATCAATTCTTCAAGATTGTGAAAAAGAGAGGTTAAGAAATGCAAATAGTACCAACATAAAATGGACACATCTCACTCCATTTTGCGTCAATTTCAAATTAAGTGTCATTTGTACCACTATCTCATGTTATTGAAGTCAATTTGACAAAAATATCAAATTGAATCATTCTAAAACAAGTTTAGACCATTAGGAACTTTTAAAAAATCAATACACCAAATGACTTTTAATCCTTAAAATAATGACAAAAAATAATTAAACCTAAAATTAAATGAAAAATGTTATATGTTGGAGGAATCATAACAATATCCTTAATTGTATAGTTTAATTTTCTTTACGATGAAGTAAATCAAAATAATCTTACATAACTAGAAGGATGAAAAAAAAAGAATAAAAAAAACTTTGCTTAACAAATAATAAGAATAAGTTATGACTAATACGAATGTTGTTTTTTTTTTAAAAAGAACAAGATTTTGAATTGGCACATAGTCACTAAATGGAAACAAAAATGATAAATAAAAAAAATGCAAATATGAATTACTAAAGTTGAAGTAAAATGCCTTAGGTTGTATTTAGTGTGTATATAAAGAAAGAAAGGTAAGTTAAAATTTGTATATTAACATAGCTAGTTTTTCTTTAAATGTATATAATATTTTCTAGAATGCATTTTTTAGAAAACAAGTTTGTTAGAATACATAAAATGTACTCTAAAATGAGCTTTTCTAAACGAGATTTTTTTTTGGCTCTTCTTATTCTTCTAACTATAACACTCTCATTCTTTTCTTTTGAATGCTTTATTTGAATTAGGGAGTGAAAATGAGAGAATAGATTTGAGATAATTTGAAAGAGAAGTGTAAAGAAAATTAAAGTGTTTGGATAGAGTGAAAAATGTAAGGAAAATTTATAAAAGTTTGTAAGAGATGTGATTGAAATTATATATTTTTTTAATTGATAAAAATATAACTTCACACATTTGTTTACTGTTATGACGCAATGATATGATAAGTGGCAAATGGTAGGATGATAAAATGTAAACTTTCTCTACAAGTCTTCACAAACCAGCAAAGATTACTTCTTTACTTTCTTTGCCTTTCCACTTTCCTTAATCACTGCAAACCCCTTGATCCAAACCTAAACTTTCTTTGTTTTTCAATCCGCATGAACAATAATCACTCGAATCCAAACAGTGCAGGTAATGGTGCAACAACAACACCAAACAGTTGTGACAAAAATATTGATTTGATATAGAGAGAAAGAAATGGACGGGGTAAATTGGTCATTTTATCAAATTATGAGAATGCATGTTCAGAAATGGGTTAAAAAAGTGGGGGTGTAGAAAGGTAAAGCTTAGGAAGGGGTCAAAATCCCGCTCAAATTCAAAGCTCCGAAGATTTGAAATTCAAAGCTATTCGACCGTTGTCAGAAGTTGCGCATAAAATCCTCTTCCTCCATAGTGAAAACATTTGCAAAATCGCACTCTCTTTCAATCCGCTTCAACCTTCTCTTTCTCTCTCTCTAGACACTTCCTCCGTGTCATGGAGCCCCAGACGAAGCGCCCCCTCCAGAGCAGCAGCGCCGCCAATGTGGCCGCCGCAGCGGGGAAGACCATCGAAGAAGTCTACCAGAAGAAGACGCAGCTGGAACACATCCTGCTCCGACCCGACACCTATGTGGGGTCCATCGAGAAGCACACGCAGACGCTCTGGGTCTACGAGAACGACGAGATGGTGCAACGCCCTATCTCCTACGTCCCTGGCCTCTACAAGATCTTCGACGAGATCCTCGTCAACGCCGCCGACAACAAGCAGCGGGATCCCTCCATGGATGCCCTCAAGGTCACCATTGACGCCGAGCAGAACACCGTCTCCGTCTTCAACAACGGCGATGGCGTACCCATCGAGATCCACCAGGAGGAGAAAGTCTACGTCCCCGAACTCATCTTCGGCCACCTGCTCACCAGCAGCAACTACGACGACAACGTCAAGAAGACCACCGGCGGACGCAATGGCTACGGCGCCAAGCTCACCAACATATTCTCCACCGAGTTCGTCATCGAAACCGCTGACGGAAAGCGCCTTAAGAAGTATAAGCAGGTCTTCTTCTCAGCCCTTCAAGTTTCTCTCCATTTCCTGGCTCTCATCCTTAATTGAACAGTTCTAGGGTTTTCAGAAAATTTTGTTTAATAATAGTTCGAGTGATTACGTTGCTTAAGTAGCGAGTCGTTGGGTTCTTCGTTGGATTGGAATGCTAACCATTCTTTATCAATTTTTGGCCTTTATTGCGGGAGAATTGCCCGAAAATTTTTGGTTTCTGCGAATAAATCTATCTACTTTAATATTTAATTCTGAATTTTGTGAATTTAGCGTTTTATGTGTGATTTTTCTTTGGTTTGAGTGTTTTTCGATAATTGCTGTATGAAGCTGGAAATGGTAATTTCTATGGGTATTGCTGATGGGGTTTTCTGTTTTGTGGTTGAAAGGTTTTCTCCAACAACATGGGGAAGAAGTCTGAGCCGGTGATAACAAAATGCAAGGCTGGTGAGAACTGGACCAAGGTAACCTTCAAGCCTGACTTGGCAAAGTTTAGAATGGACCATCTTGAAGAAGACGTTGTGGCTTTGATGAAAAAGAGGGTGTTAGACATGGCTGGGTGCCTTGGAAAGACAGTTAAGGTTGAACTTAATGGACAGTTGATCCGCATGAAATCATTCCGTGACTATGCTGATCTTTACCTCAAATCAGCAGAGAAATCCAAACCAGTGCCACTTCCAAGGTCTGTAAAGTGCAGTTTGAGAAGCCAGTATTTTTTTTTCCTTTCCTGTATTTGCTGTGCTAACTTGGTTATGTTGTTGTCTATAGGATTCATGCAAAAGTAGGTGACAGGTGGGAGATCTGCGTGAGTCTAAGTGATGGCCAGTTTCAACAGGTGACTAGTGAGCTTCTGAAGCAAAGTTACTGCTGCCTGGTAGTTCATTGATGTTATCTCTTTTATCTCATACACTGCTAATTTGTTTTTAACAGGTCAGCTTTGTTAATTCCATTGCTACAATCAAGGGCGGAACTCATGTTGATTATGTCACCAATCAGATTACAAACTTTGTAATGGCTAAAGTAAATAAGAAGAAAAAGGATGCCAGTGTGAAAGCTCACAACGTGAAGAATCATTTGTGGGTTTTTGTCAATGCGCTTATTGACAATCCTGCCTTTGATTCTCAAACTAAGGAAACTCTCACAACTAGACAGGCTAGTTTTGGTTCTAAATGTGACGTTCCTGAGTCAATGCTGAAGGAAGGTTTGTTTTTCTAAAAAATCTACATAATCCAACCGTAAGAATTGGTGTCTTACGCATACATGTTGCACTGTTTTGCAGTTTCAAATTCTGGTATAGTGGACACTCTCCTATCGTGGGCAGATTTTAAGCAAAGCAAAGATCTTAAAAAATCTGATGGGACAAAGACTCAGAGGCTTCGCGGAATTGTGAAGCTAGAAGATGCCAATGATGCTGGTGGTAAGAACTCAGAGAAGTGTACCTTGATATTGACCGAGGGAGATTCTGCTAAGGCCCTTGCTGTAAGTTATTTTTGCAAACCTGAATAATATGATTAACTTCAATTTGAAAACTTAGAAGCCAAAGATCTCTCAAAGAACACATAATTTCTACTTTGAAATAACAGTTGTACGACATTTCTTTAATTAGCCTGCTTCAGACGTAGTTGTGAGCCGACAATCAATATCCATTTAAGATTCTTCTTTACACACCTGGGTTCATTTTTTTTTTTTACCCAAATCACAAACCCGTATACGTGTTATTAAGGATTAAGAGTTGTAACATTTTTTTATTATTTATGCAGATGGCTGGCCTCTCTGTTGTGGGTCGAGACCATTATGGGGTGTTTCCTTTGAGGGGTAAATTGCTCAATGTACGGGAAGCCAGCAGTAAACAGATTATGGATAATGAAGAAATTCAGAATATAAAGAAGATTCTTGGACTGCAGCAAAACAAAGAATACACAAACGCGAGGTCTTTGAGATATGGTCATTTGATGATTATGGCTGATCAGGTGGGTGTATTTAAATATTACAGTGGTGTTGCTTTGACTATTTTTCTGACGGAGATTATAATGGTTCAACTTTCCCGGTGGTTCAGGATCATGACGGTTCCCACATCAAAGGGTTACTAATAAATTTCATTCATTCGTTCTGGCCATCACTGCTAAAAGTTCCAACTTTTATGGTTGAGTTTACCACTCCCATAATAAGGGTTAGTATGTTTTTTTGTACTCACGAAAAAAGAAATCATACTGTCACATACTATTTATATCACGTCATACATTTCATATTTTGAATTTGCTGTCTCTACAGGCCATGCATTCAAATGGTAACAAATTATCGTTTTATTCCATGCCTGAATATGAATCATGGAGAGAAAGGTTGGGGAATAGTGCAAATAGTTGGAAGATAAAGTACTATAAGGTTTGTTGCTGTAAGGATGGAGAACCTTGAAAGTAGCTTTAGAGTTCATTCCATTTTCAGTCAGAGTGTTTACTTTGTATAATTTTTTCTGTTACATACAGGGTTTGGGTACAAGTACTCCCCAGGAAGGGCGAGAGTACTTCGGAGATCTTGTTAAGCATAAGAAGGACTTTGTTTGGGACGATGACCAAGATGGAAGTGCAATTGAGATGGCATTCAGTAAGAAAAAGGCTGAAGATAGGAAGACTTGGATACGTAATTTTGAGGTGAGAAGGTTTTCCCATCAGACATTGTTGTACATTTTATTGAAAGATATGAAGTCTTGGGATTAATTTTTCTTGAGGTGTGATGTTTAATTTAGGGGAGTATCTGCTAATAAAAATCTACCACTTTGTTCTTGCAGCCTGGCACATTTCGGGATCATACAGCCAGATATATAAACTACAGGGATTTTGTTAACAAAGAGCTTATATTGTTCTCTAGGGCGGATCTTCAAAGGTCTATTCCCTCTATGGTTGATGGCCTCAAGCCTGGTCAGAGGAAGATTCTGTTCTGCTCATTTAAGAAGAAATTGTTCAAAGAAATAAAAGTAGCCCAGTTTATTGGTTACGTGTCTGAGCACTCTGCTTACCATCACGGTGAGCAAAGTTTATCTAGCACAATTATTAACATGGCACAAGATTTTGTGGGTAGCAACAACATCAATCTTCTTAAACCAAATGGTCAATTTGGTACTCGTAACCTGGTAAGATGAATCTGTACATCTGAATTTGGAGATCAGCATCTGTGCTTCTTGTGCTCTGAAACATATGAATTAACAGTGTAATTTGTTCTTTTAACAGGGAGGCAAAGATCATGCCAGCGCCAGGTACATTTACACTGAACTTAACACTATTACTCGGTGCATCTTCCATGAAGATGATGACAAGCTTCTTGAATACTTGAGTGAGGATGGGAAGTCAATTGAGCCCAGCTGGTATTTTTTTTTTTATTCCTGAAAGACTTTCCTTTACTTTAAGATCAGTGACGGGTACGGCGTTTTCTCAAATTATTTTTGTTCTACCTCACAGGTACATGCCGGTTATACCGTTGGTACTTGTCAATGGGAGTGAGGGAATTGGGACAGGCTGGAGTTCCTTCATTCCCAATTATAATCCAAGGGAAATTATTGCCAACATTAGGCGTTTGTTGAGTGGGGAGACGATGGTGCCAATGAATCCATGGTACAAAGGATTCAGAGGAATAATTGAGAGAAGCCCCAAGGAAGGTGGATACGTAGTTAATGGCTTAGTGGAAGAAATGGATGAACAAACTTTCAAAATCGCTGAGCTGCCAATCCGTAAATGGACCCAAGATTACAAGCAGTTCCTTGAATCTATAACTGATGGTTCTCCTAATGTGAAGGATCCTTTAATTGATGTAATAACCTGAACCTGAGCACTCCCTTACTATATTCCTTACTATATATGCACAATAAATTATTATCCTTTTTCAGTTTTTCTTATGAAAATTTTCTTTATGCAGGATTTCCGACAGAACGGTGATGACGCTATTGTAGACATAGAAGTCAGGATGAAGCTAGACAAAATAACGGGCATCATGCAAGAGGGTCTGCTTAAAAAGTTCAAACTGACCACCTCTTTAAGCACAAACAACATGCATCTATTTGATGCAGAAGGGAGAATTAAGAAATATGACTCTCCAGAACAAAGTGTGTACCTTTATTACATGAACTTCTGAATTACAGATAAATTTACAGACATTTTTTTATATTTGATTTCTTGTGCAGTTCTGGAAGAGTTCTTCCCACTTCGGCTGGATTATTATGAAAGAAGAAAGGTGAGTTTGTTGTGTTTGTAATTGGAAGGTCTCTAAATCTTAAAAAAAAACTCTACTATTGAGAACTGAAATGCAATTTGGGTATTCATGCAGAATTTTATACTGAACGACCTTGAACGACTTTTGTTAGTGTTGGACAACAAAGTTAGGTTTATTTTAGGGGTTGTGAGTGGAGAAATTATTGTGAGCAACAGGAAGAATGCCGATTTGGTGTTAGAGCTGCAGCAGAAAGGTTTCACTCCCATGCCAAAGAAAGTTAAATCTGCAGAACCTGTAGTTGCTGGGGCAAATGACGAAGAAGAGCAGGAAGATGACAACAACTCTACAGAACAGGAAACTGGAAGTGTTGAATCAGCAAAACGAGGCGACTATGAATATCTGTTATCCATGTCTATTCGGACTTTGACCTTCGAAAGTGTTCAGAAGCTTTTGGGAGAGAAAGCTGAAAAGGAAAAGGAGTTCGAAATTTTGAAAGCAACGCCATCAAAGTCTATGTGGTTGAAGGATCTGGATGAGCTCGAGAAGAAACTTGATGTAGGAAATTTGGCTAATTTAAATCTTTACTTATTAATAATTATAGAATGTTTACTTATCCTTTAATTATCATGTTTTTCTGTTTTCAGGAAATAGATAGCAAAGATGCTGAGGAAGAACGAAAAAGATCAACTCAAGCAACTAAGAAGGCATCCAATCGTGGTTTAGGAGCAACAAAAGCAGCTAAGAAGCCACCACAACCGCGGAAAAATACTAAGAAGGCCAAGAATGTTGAGCCAGAGAATGATAGTTCTTCAATGGAAGTCGGTAAGTCTGAATCAGCAATTCATTGGTTTGAAAATAAGTAAAGAAACCAATTTACTTTAACAAAAAAAAAATTTAGCATTGTTAAGTGTACTAATATGATTATTTTTTAAATGAAGAGAATTTTGAAAATGGTCCATTATGTATAACATTTTTTTACTGCAAGAAATAATATTTACATGCATTCCAATTTTGATGGTATAACTTTTTTTCTATTTGTCTCTTATCAGAGAATGTTGCCCAAGTTACTACTAACCCACCACAAGGAAGAGGAGCAGGTTCTGAGTATACCCAGACGGTATGCTAGTTGCCAAATCTTTTTTCAAGAACTAGTTTGGTGCAAGTTTTTGTTGAGCACAAATTGTTTTTTTTTTTTATCAGGTTGGGGAAGATGAAATTGCATCACTTCAAGAACGGCTAGCTGCATATAACTTTGCACCATCTAGTGATAAATCAACAGGTAAGTATTTTAGCATCACTGAAAATTCTGAATCTTCGAATTAATTCCCGTGCAGTATTGATGTGAGCACTTACTAACCTGCACAGGCATGGAAAATGAAGAGCCTCCTGCGCCTGCTGGGAAGACAGTGCCAAAAAGAAGGGGTCCTGCTGCAAAAAAGAAGTCAACCATAGTGTTGGATGATTCAGCTAGTGATGATGATGTTAAAGATGACGAAGAGGATGAAATCATGCAGCCAGCCACAGGAAAAAAGAAAGGTGGGAGAAAACCTGCTGCTGCTAAAAAGGCACCTGCTGCTACCAGGAAGAGAAACGTAGGTGGCAAGCAATCTCAGTTATTGGGTCAAAAGCTTATAACCGATATGATGGAGAAAACAGGGATATCACCTGAGAAGAAAGTGAGGAAGATGAGGGCATCTCCATTCAACAAGAAAAGCAGTTCTGTGTTGGGCAGGATTGCTGCTGATGACAAAGATGAAAGTGAAGACCTTTCTGGTGGTTCTGCTGGTTCAAACTCTTCTCCAGGCACTTCAGAGGAAGTGGTTGAGGTTGCACAACCCCCAGCAAGAGCTAGACCTCAAAGAGCCAATCGTAAGCAAACGACGTACATACTGAGTGATTCTGAAAGTGACAAAGATTCTGATCAAAATGAAGAATACTCTGATTTTGAGGAAGATGACGAAGACTCGGCCTAGGTGTGTGCTTTTTTTAACAACTTGAAGAAACTTGATCTGCGTCTTGTGGATTTTAACTCCTTATGTGTATAATTGTGAACTTGATTTTAACTTCATGAATGGAATGGATTTGTAATTATCTCCAAGATTTTTGATTTAGAAGAGTTTCTCACTCATTATCACCTGAGTTATATTAATTGACAGCAGCCCAATGATTTTAGATTTGCTTAACAAAGGCTCCAACTTTTGTAGTACTGATTATGATGATTCCTGTGCTTATAAAATGATTATATAATAATTAATTTATATGTACTTCTAAAATAATTTGATATTTCTGGCAAGTTGAAATTCTTATTATCTTATCATTGTCTCAAAAGGTAAAAGAAATGTAATAGTTGAAAAAATTGAGTAGATGATGAATAAATAATGGAATTAGAGCATTTTTAAAACTTCTATTAGCCAAATTGAGATTTTCCATATTTTTTCTTGCTTGAATTTGTTGCATATTTATTAATGGGAAAACAACCTAAGAATAAACTTTTAAGGTATCTGAATTTCTTAATCTAAAAATACGGGTACTTTTGACTTCTCTAATATCCCACCTATATGCAAGAAAAAACCATGTAGTGTAAAAAACAATTGTCACTAATTTAATTTTCATGAAATGAGCTTAATTTTTCTTATAATCATAAATGCTTTCAAAATATTAACTTGTTATTTCCAAGATACTTAATTATTCAATCAACATAACTAAGTCTATCTTCCCACACTAATGTTGTATACAAGTGTACTATATTTACTATATACACAAGTACTTATAAATTGAATTAGTGTTTCATTTATTTCGGCCCTGCCTGTGATTAATAAAAAATTTATTGTCAATTTTGTGGGACAAATCTGGGGTTCAAATTGCAGCCAAAACTCAATAGACACAGTGAGGAATGTCTGGTAAAAATTTCAGACCAAAACACCCAAGGAGTAATATGTCCCTGACCGAGAGTGAACAAAACTGGTTTTCTGAAAACAAAACGTTCTGGGTTTTCTTTCCCGTATCTTCTTTTTGTGATTCGTTTATGGACGTGCCTCCTTACCTAGGTGCAAACAACATATGAAAGTACTTGTGTGAATTTTTTCAGCGCAATACGAACGTAGAATAAAAATTGCAGAAAATGGGGCAAAATTTCACAAGTTGTCGTAGAGGATAGCCTTGGTTTGAGCGAAAATTTCTGAAAAATTCTCTCGAAATAGTTTTTTCCTGAAATTCCACTTAAGAATCTCCACTGAATTCGGGACAAAATGCGACAAATTTCCGGTCAAACAGATGAGTATTGACCCACGAAAAAAGTCAAATAGTTTCACACACGAACGAACATTCCTTTCAGCCCTGACAGTGATCAATAAAAAATTTAATCCTAATCTTGTGGGACGAATCTGGGGCACAAATCTCATCCAAAACTCAATAGACACAGTGACGACCATCTGGTAAATATTTCTTACCAAAATACCCAAGTAGTAAGGGATAGTAAGTCTCAGACCGAGAGTGAACAAAACTGGTTTTCCGAAAACAACACGTCTTGACTTTTCTTCCCCGTGTGATATTTTTGTGATTCGTTTATCGAGGTTCCTCCTTACCTGGGTGCAAACAACATATGAAAGTACTTGTGTAAATTTTTTCAGCGCAATACGGACCCAGAATAAAAATTGTAGAAAATTGGGCGAAATTTCACAAGTTTTGGTAGAGGATAGCCTTGGTTTGAGCGAAAAATTCTGAAAAATTCTACCGAAATCGTTTTTTCCTGAAATTGCACGTAAGAATCTCCACTGAATTTGGGACAAAACGCAACAAACTTCAGGTCAAATGGATGAGTATTGACCCACGAAATAATCAAACAGTTTCACACACGAACGAACCTTCCTCTCAACTCTAGCAATGATGAATAAAAAATTTATTGTCAGTTTTGTGGGATGAATCTGGGGCTTAAATCTCAGCCAAAACTCAATAGACACAGTGATAACGTCTGGTAAAAATGTCAAACCAAAACACCCAAGGAGTAAGGCGTAGTAAGTCCCAGGCCGAGAGTGAACAAAACTGGTTTTCCGAAAACAAAACGTCCTGGCTTTACTTTCCCGTATCTTCTTTATGTGATTTGTTTATGGACGTGCCTCCTTAGCTGGGTGCAAACAACATATGAAAGTACTTGTGTGAATTTTTTCAGCACAATTTTACGTAGAATAAAAATTGCAGAAAGTTGGGCGAAATTTCACAAGTTTTGGTAGAGGATAGCCTTCGTTTGACCGAAAATTTTTGAAAAATTCTCCCGAAATAGTTTTTTCTTCAAATTCCATGTAAGAATATCCACTGAATTTGAGACAAAACACGACAAATTTCAGGTCAAACGAATGAGTATTGACCCACGAAAAAAATCAAACAGTTTCACACACGAACGAAACTTCCTTTCAGCCCTGGTAGTGATCAATAAAAAATTTATTGTCAATCTTGTGGGACGAATATGGGGCTCAAAACTCAGTCAAAACTCAATAGACACAGTGAGGAACTTCTGGTAAAAATTTCACACCAAATCACCCAAGGAGTAAGGCTTAATATGTCCCTGACCGAGAGTGAACAAAACTGGTTTTCTGAAAACAAAACGTCCTAAGATTTCTTCCCCGTATCTTCTTTTTGTGATTCGTTTATGGACGTGCCTCCTTACCTAGGTGCAAACAACATATGAAAGTACTTGTGTGAATTTTTTCAGCGCAATACGGACGTAGAATAAAAATTGCAGAAAGTGAGGCAAAATTTCACAAGTTGTCGTAGAGGATATAGCCTTGGTTTGAGCGAAAATTTCTGAAAAATTCTCCCGAAATAGTTTTTTCCTGAAATTCCACTTAAGAATCTCCA
>Ga0123341_1001848_pt1 | contig 16649 bp, 9 predicted proteins | sample Turbeapinknodule_FD_89959 | JGI IMG/M metagenome (GOLD analysis project Ga0123341, IMG submission 89959) | Root nodule microbial communities of legume samples collected from Mexico - Turtle bean Mexico pink nodule | ecosystem: Host-associated > Plants > Roots > Nodule | place: Mexico: Nepantla...
GAATATAAATAATTTAGAAATCAATATTATATAAAAATTTGGTTAACAAAATAATAAAAAACAAAAGAAGATAAATATTGCAAAAAAAATTTATATTGATTTAAATCATAAATTATCCTACACCTAATTTTAAATTAATTGAATTTCACTATCTTTAAAGTTTGTAAAAACACTCAAAATTACAATTATAGACACAATATAATAAATAAAAGTTAATTAAACTCTTCAACACACTCAAAATTCTTCAACTCTTGAACACCCAAAGTTACATAAACAAAGAAAAGGAAAGAATGTAAAAAAAATCACATAAACAAATGATAAGGTTGATACAATCAGCACGACATAATATTTTTTATTCTAAAAAATTAAAAGCATTTTTGACAAATGAAAATAGCTCACATAATTTCAAAAGAATTTATGTTTTTCAATAGTATTTATTATAAATAAATGAAAGTAATACTTTATTTATAAAGTTTAGAAAACATTGATTTAGAGAAATTTCAAACATATTTAATAGATTATACTAAAATTTGAAAAACTGTTGCAATGCTTCTTATTTTAATTGATTATCACATATATTAGTCAATTATTATTTTGGCTCTGCAGTTAATAGAAAAAGAGAAGTTAATCAATTATATAAGAGTTCAATATGGTATTCTTCTTTTAGAACATTAAAAATATTTAAATATATTCTTTGATTTAATTAGTTAATAGAATGAATAATTGATTATCCTTCTCTTAATCCACATAAATAGTTGAATTAGTTATTAAAGACTTAATCAATGAACAAATTTTTTAAAAACTTTCTCATATTTTTACGCTAACAAAAAGATTTTTTTAAAATCGATTTTAGTATAGATTTTAAATTAAAAACTTTATTAATACTTGTACCAAAGACTCACAACATATCTCGTATGAAAGCTAAGAACTTAAAAAAAAAACATTTTTCAATTTTTTCATCTTCAAATATTATCATCAAGTCATATTCATCGATACTTAGTCTTCTCTTCAAGTACAACATTTATATTATAAAATATTATTATTAATTTTTTTATATAACTTTTGGTTTGGAGAAAAGGATAATATTTTTATATTCTAGCAAATTTACTAGACGATAATAGAAATATAACTAGAAGAAATCAAAGACTTTAGAAAATGGGGTTATGGTTTGGTGAAGATTTATAGATAAAACTATCAAAAGTATTCCGAAACAATAGTTTCTAATTTTTCTGATCCATTTTCCTGTTCAGTCTTCTTTCTTTTTTATAGAAAACTTCTCCCATGTCCTTATTTGTAACGGTTTTTTTTATGACTTAATTCCTTCATAAATTATCGTAACCCCACTTTGCACTTTATTCTTTATGAAGATTTTGCAGGTATCGTCATTAATTTCCTCGATCGGATTATTATAATATATTAATTGGATCGGCCCATGACCTCACATCCCCTTAGTGATCGTCTAATGACCTCACAATAACTTAGTAAAGATAATTTCGAAATACTTCGAAATGTGGTCCAATGATATTAGAGATAGTAAGAGAAATTATTTTCATATGTTAAAGATTACTTAATTTTTTTTCATATGTACAATTATATTCTTTCATATTTACAACTACTTATCAAGCACTTTTAATCTAAAAAAATAATCCTAACCTCTTAATAAACTACCTTTCTTAAATTATGAGAGTTGTTGTGCTAATTTACTTCAAATAACATTTCAAATATAATTTCTTATTTAACTTTTCTAAAATTAACTTTCAGTCTGATACAACAGGTTCTTACAATTTGAGAAATTTTGCTTTAAACTAAAAAATTAAAATCAAATTTTTGATATTCTATACTTTTAAAATCGAGTTTTTAAACTTAGTAAAAATTCCCACTAATTATTATTTTAATTTTATAAATTAATCAAGAGAATCAAATACGAAACTTATAAAAATCAAAGATCTAGATGAAATAATTAAAAAAAAATCTCAAACAAATCAAGACGCAACTGATTAAACCTTAATTTTATCGAAGTGTATTAAAATTTTTGGGTGTGATATCGAACTGTGTTCATTGTTTAAGAGCAGTTAGAATTTTAACGCAGATACAAAATAAATAAATAAATGAAAATAAAATATTCAAATTTGAATTGAAAAAGAATCCACAGAGAGACGTAGCGATAAAGAGGGCAAGCATTGGAATAGAAGACGGAGTTTTGTCTCATTCAATCTCCCATCGCAAGTTTGTGAGGCTCTAGCGGAACCGAGACAATCTCCTCTATCTTGGTGCTTCTCGCTCTTCTCCCATCTAAGGTTCACGTTTTTCATTCTCCGCATTCCATGGCAGCTTCCGCTTCCAATGCTGTTCTTCTCGGAGACGTCTACTTCGACGAAGTCGCCGCCAAGCCCTCCGGCGTTCGCTTCCGGGACAGGACGCGTCGCACCGCTTTGCGAGCTACCGTCAATCTCACAAGATTGCAACCCTTGAACAGTCTCTTGAACTTCGGGTGCTCCACCTCCGATGCAACTTGGAGGAGTTGGAGTCCGAGCTCGCTCCTTGTCGGAACCAAGCACTCCTCCTTTCCTTGCTGCTCCGCCGAGACAACGCCTCATGTTCAACACCTTGCCTCCTCCACATTTTCATTCGACCAGTACGTGTTTCTGTATAAACCCTTGTTTTCTTCTCTGAATTTACATGTTACTTTTAGGGTGAGATGTGCTGTAGTTTCCTTAATTTTTGGTTTTAGTCACTGTCTCACTACACTTACATCTGCCCTTCAAATGGAAAAAAAAAATGAAAGCTACTCTCTCTGTAGCTTCGAACTTGACGTGAATCTAGTGGTGTAGAATGGGAACCAACCAAACACACGGTTATAAATATTAGAAGTAGTTTGGTTCCTGGATTTTTTACAATTTGTGCATTTTGTCCCTCTTATGGAGTTGAGCGAGGACCAGAAACGTTATTTAACGTATGGAGATTAAAACCAACTTTAGATCGAAACTTCAGAGACTTCAATTCAAATATATTTTACCCTATTTTTTATGTATAATGATGGTAAAAATGAATGATTTATTTATTTTATTATAATGAACATCTTGTACTAAAATGGCCGATGGTTACCCTCCTAGGAACTAGAATAAGAGTTAAACATGATGCTTTTATTTTAGAGATAACCCTTATTTTAATCATTTGCTCAAGTTATTTTAATTTATTACTTTGTTGAATGATGGTAAAACATTATTTGCGTTAGTTTATGAGAAGGTATTAGTGTGAATGAGGTATTAGTGTATCAGTGTACAGAAGTGAAGTAATTTTTTTACCAGAGTTAGGTACTACAATGGCCTACCCACACATTTAATTATCAAGATTGAAGAGGAGGTTTACTCTTTTCATTTATGTTTCCCACGAGTACAAGGTAGACATGTTGAATAATGATGTTTTTTCAGAACAAATTTTGGTGTCGAGAGGTTGAAGTTGTTTTCGGGGTCATGTTACCTACCACATCCGGATAAGGAGGACTATGGTGGAGAGGATGCACATTTCATTTGTGTAGAGGAACAAACAATTGGTGTTGCAGATGGTGTTGGTGGCTGGGCAGATGTTGGTGTTAATGCTGGACTGTTTGCTCAAGAACTCATGTCCCATTCTGTTAGAGCAATTGAAGAGGGACCAAAAGGTCCTGTTGATCCCGCCAGTGTTTTAGAGAAGGCTCACTCTTGTACAAAGGCCAAGGGTTCATCAACAGCTTGTATCATTGCTCTTACTGATACGGTATAATATTATTTTTATTTAATTTTTTTACTATCAAAGTAGTTTTCTTCCTTTTCTATTGGACAGCACTAGATGTGTGCAGACTTTTTTCATTGCATTTTTATGCTAGATATTAAATATTTGTTTTTTTCACCTTGTTGACGTTATCAACATTAGATTAGATTATGCATCTCCCCAACATCTGTATTTTGTCACATGAATGGTTTTCTTCCTTTTCCATTGGACAGCACTAGAGGTGTCTGGACTTCTTTATAGTATTTTAAATGCTATATATTAAATATTTGTTTTTTTCACCTTGTTGACTTTGTCAACATTACATTAGATTATCCATCTCCCTAACATCTGTATTTTTAAGTCATACGATGTCTGATATAAACTCTTGTACATTAAAACTAGATTCTTGTCTACGTCCAGAATCAGACTTACTGTTATCTGAAAGTGATGAGTTTAACATGTATCTACTGTTAGGTTCCTTTGAAATCAATATCTAAATGGCATAGGGGGGAAAATTAAAGCGTGCTCAAATTTTTCCATCTTGTTTTTCATGAATTTGGTGTCATTTTTCTCCACTATACTCATGTTAATATACAGTTCAGACATGAACACATACACAAATATCTTTAACTCTTGTATAACCTGCTCCTAAGCCCCAAGTTATTGATGTTTTAGTGTGCATCATACTGAAGCCCATCAGTTCACAGCCAGCAAAATTTGGGTAGCTTGCTTTTTTAAGTCTAAAAGGAAGTGACAGAGTAAATCAAATGATTGATTTGCTTACTATGTATGGTTTATTGGTCCAGGGACTGCATGCCATTAATTTGGGTGACAGTGGGTTCATTGTGATTAGAGATGGATGCACCATTTTCAAGTCCCCTGTTCAACAGCATGACTTCAATTTTACGTATCAACTGGAGAGTGGCGATGGATGTGATCTACCCAGCTCTGGTGAGGTAAGTTGTCGCTAATTTCACACATGATTTAGTTCTAAAGGCATTAACATTAGCAATATGGAAATTTCAAAATTAGGCTCTTATTTGTTGAGGCTGTACCTTCTTGCCTGTTTCTGATAGCATGCATGCCAGGGACTTGTTGAGACAGTATAGTCCAAGTCTTACTGTTTCTGACATTATGGTTCTGGTGCCATGAAACAGAGTTTTTAGAACTTTCCTCCAAACTCTTGTGATTAATATATGAACCAACTGAAAGACTGGCATTTGAAATTTTCTTCATATCCTAATCATATTTTCAAGGTTGATTTCGTAAAACTTGGGGTTTGATTGGTAAAGGTAATAATAAACAGAGGGTTTTATTTATTTTAAATAAAGAAAAGTCGGGGAGAGGGGAATGAAAATGAAAGTTTAGCTCATTTTCAATATTCCCTTTTGTATATTAAGCACATGTAAGATGATTTTAATATGAGATCAGAAAATGTTACTGAATTGAAGGTTGGGAATGTCACCTCCCAAGGAATTTAGAGAAGAATGATTTCTGAATAATGTTTCTTGTCTATTCATAAAGGTGAATTATGCATCCATAGATAAGGAAAGTAATACAGAATCATAACACAATGGTAAAGGAAATAATCCTATAGCAATTTGATAGCTCATTACTAAGAATCCTTAATAGATTGTGAAATCTTTAGTGCATGAAATAGTCCCAAGCAGAGGGTGGTTTGGTACTACGCTTGGGCCTTTTATTAACATCCAACATAGGCCCATCCGTTAATACTGCAGTTGGGTCCATGGTTGCTGGACTCTTATCACCCCTGGCTCTTCGAATATCACCTTGTCCTCAAGGTGGTAGGTGGCAGTCAAGTCAGCCCAATCCTCCCAAGTAGTGTCTTAAGGAGGTAGTCTTGCCCATTGGACCAAAAGTTTGGGACAGGGAGGTAACAAGTTTTTTCCTATTTGGAATCCAAAATGGAAAGTGCTTGGATAATTAACTCAAGACTGGAGAAGATAGGGGAAAGGTCCTTAGTAGTGGGAATGAGTCTATGATGTAATTTGAGTAGTGGAAAACCAGATGGATCTTGACGGATTCAAGCTAAGCAAACCACAAGGAACATGACCAACAACTTTCATGATCTCAAAAGGACTATACAAGCATTTGCTAAACTTTTGATAGGTAGTGGAAAACCGGATGAATATTGGTGGATTCACGCCAAGCCAAATGACAAGCAACATGACTAACAACTTTCATGATCTCAAAAGGGTTATACAAGCATTTACTCAACTTTTGATAGGGGGAGCCCAAAATAGAAATTTAATGGTAAGGGTACAATTTTACTTATACACGGTCACCAATCTTGTAAGAGACATGATGACAATGAGAATCAACATAGGCCTTTCGTAGTTTTCTAAGCCTTATGCAATTTGCAAGTAAGAGAGGCAAGCAAATCTTCTTATGAATAAAGGAGTCAACAACTTTAATATGGGAGGAGCCAGAAAAGTAGATGGGAATGTTGTGAGGAGATTTCCCAAAAGTGGCTTTGAAAGGGGTGATCCTTGTAGCAAAATGGGAGGTGTTGTTAAAACACCATTCTGCAAGGTTGAGAAATTTGAGCCACTGAGAAGGTTGACCATGGACACAAGGACAAAGGTACAACTCAATAACTCTATTAAGAACCCCAATCTTGCCATCACTCTGGAGGTGATAGGCTGTACTCATGTGGAGCTTGGTACCACTCAACTTTAAAAGTTTTTGCCAAAAGTGTTGATAAAGAAAGGGTCCCGATATAAGGCTTCTTTGGAACCTATGAAGTTTGTAAACCATATCAATGAAGATGAGAGAAACTTTGTTGTCAGTTAAATGTGTAGGGAGATGACCAAAATGTTGCCCTTCTGGAAAACAATTAACAACAACTAATATAATGGTGGAACCTGAAGGTGGTGGAAGTCTGGTTATGAAATCTAAAATGACAAACCTCCCAGAGGGTAATAACAAGAGTTCTAGGTTGCAATAAACTAGGGGTCTTGGTGTTGTACTTTGTTTGTTGGAAAATTGAATAGTTAGTGATGATTTGGATGACGTCCTACTTCATTCCATGCCAAAAGAAATTGGTAGGGTTAGTTAAGAGCCTTTGTAATTCCCATATGGCCACCCAAGGGAGAAGCATGGAATTTAGTCAATAGCAAGGGAATGAGAGAACAACTGTTAGGAAGCCAAACACTACCTTTGTAAAGTAACAAGCCATCAACAATTTTATAATTACAGTGACGAGCGTGAAAGAGAGACCTATTGTTTGAGGGAACAATATGCGTTTGAAGTAGGTCGTTATTGCTTTAAATTTTCTAAGAACTAAAATTGTAGAATGGAGAGAAACCTACTAACTAGAGTCCATTTTAGAGTCATGCACGTGAGAAAGAGCATCGACAACAACATTGTGCTTAGCTTGCTTTTATTGAATGGAGATAGAAGGAGAACAAAACTTGAAGAAGATAAAATATTTTCAATTTGACAAAGAGGATGAATAAGAGAAAAGAATGGAAGAGAGAAGCTTATGGGATGGAGGAAGCCACACCAGTTATTCAAGATGAGTGTTGAATTGAATTGTCACTTGATCCTATGATCCAAGATAAGACTCAAGGAAGTAGATGACTCTCTTCTTTCAAAGAAGTCTAGAAGTGCTCTAGGATATTGCTCTCAATTCTCATATATTCAAAAGTTATTCTACAAAGAGATGAGATGATTATTTATAGCCCAAGACCTTCTCCTAAATGACAATCTAATTATGTAAATGTAGGATCTAGAGGCTTTAAGTTTGAACAAAATTTAAACAAGAAAAGGAGGGAAAATTTATATTTTAAAATTTAGATTTAGATCAATGGCTTATATTTTTCCATGTTTCCCATGCCTGAGGCTGAGTCACAATTCCCGTGCTTCCTTCACACCTGTGATGCCTAGCTTTCTCCACTTTTGTAAGTACAAAATACAATTTTTGGAATGTCATCGGGGGCCATGTGAATTTGGTGTAACCCTTGAGCAAGGTTGTCCATGCATACTCACGTTGTCCCATCCTTTTTGTGAACTAGGAACATTGTAAAAGAGAATGGACTTTGATTGGTTGAATCAAGCCATTACAGATGAAATCACCAATTTGATGCTTGATTTCTTGCTTCTATAAACGTTGATAACGTATGATCAAACATTTATTGCGGCAGCAACACTAAGAAAAAGGTGAATGTGGTGGTTAGTAGTTCTTGGTAGGGGTAAGGAGTGAAAGGCTGAAAAATGGGTGCAAGTTGTGGGAAAAATGGGTGAAGGCATGTCATCAGGTCCATCAAAATGGGAACATCAAGCTTCAATTCAACAGACAATAAGGACCGTGAGGTTAAGAATTGGTGGTAGAAGTAAACAGCTTAGAGTAGGTTTCTATGTTAGAAACGTGACTGATGACCTCATAAAGTTTGGAGTGGAGGTGGCTCTGATCACTTGCAAGGGTAATTTGGTTCTGGGTAAGTTTTGCAACAGCTTCCCCAATACAAGCCAGCGCCTCAACCGGAGTTTGAGCATGTATCTGGTTAGGGCAGCCATTATGGATGCCAATGAAAGGACCAATTGAAATGAGAACAGAAAATGTTCCAGAATTGGAGGCTAGGAACGTCACCTCCCAAGGAATTAGGAAATAATGATTTCTGAATAATGCTTCTTGTCTATTCATAAAGGTGCATTGTACTTATACATCCATATATAAGGAAAAGGCTAAACAGAATCATAAAGGAAATAACATACTTTAATTGTTATCCTATAGCAGTTTGGCAGTTCATTGCGAAGAATCTTTGATAGATTGTGAAATCTTTAGTGCACGAAGTCCTCCCATCCTAAGGGACTATTGGTACTATGCTTGGTCCTTGTATTAACATCCATCGTAGGAACCATCAGTTCATGCTGCAGTTGGGTCCATGGTTGCTGGGCTCATATCAGATTTGCATATCAATTTTTTATTTGCTCCAGTTTCCTCTCTTTCCTTTTAAATATCAATCTGAAATTGTCGAGCAGAGTATTATTTGGGTCTTGGCACAGTCAACACCCTAGAATTATTCCCTAGGAAGCCACGTAGCATATTAAGTTCGTGTATTTCAAAACAAGTTCATATATATATATATATATATATATATATATACATACACACACACATATATATATATATGTATATATTTCTGGAAAACAAACAGACTAACACATCCATCACAATCACATATCCAGGTATTTACAATATCTGTTGCACCAGGAGATGTTGTCGTTGCTGGAACAGATGGATTGTTTGACAATCTGTACAACGATGAGGTAGCTGAAGTTGTTTTGAATGCAGTTAGAGCTGGACTAGAACCCCAAGTAACTGCTCAGAAGATAGCAGCACTGGCTCGTCAGAGGGCACTGGACAGGAATAGGCAGTCACCTTTTTCTGCTGCCGCTCAAGAGGCTGGGTTCAATTATTATGGTGGGAAGCTTGATGACATAACAGTTGTTGTGTCATACATAACTGGCTCAACATGTGTGAGTTTTTCTCCATCTTAGCTTTGTTGCATTGTGTATATTCCTGTTTATCTACAGGGGCTGGGTTGCTAGCCATGTCTGTCATTTTTTACCTGAATGTGCTACTGTTTCAAAATTTCTCTAAAAATTTGAGTTGTTCACATGCTAGTGATTTACCATATATAAATTCCTGCACAATGTTCATCTTCTTGCTTTGCATTTTATATGCCACCAATTATTTTGGCCATCTGTAATTTTCTTTCACGAATGTGAAGAGCTTTAGTATAACGATCGTTGATCATCATCAAAGTAAACTATCCCCTGACAAACAGCAGCTGCAAAACCATATTCAATTCTTTCTTATATGACCATATTATTGTAGTTACAGGCTAACCCTTTGGCCAATCTAGGACCTTTGAACTAGACAGAGGTTAATGGGTTATGTCATTATTTATTTTTGGGAAATGACAACTGAAATTTTATCCCATTCTTTCACAAAATTCCCATTCGGTACGGTCAATTGAAATTTTATCCCATTCTTTCACAAAATTTTCACTCCATCCTACTGAATGGATGTAATTAGTTTTTCTGTTGGTTGACTAACAATAGTTTACCAAGGTTGAGTGACACTCACGAGCATGAGTGTGGGTAAGTGTCACAGTGGATCTGCTAGGGGCTCGACTACAACTGGGGATGGTTTTTGATGTTGGCAGGATAGTCATTCATGGTTGTGGTTTATGTCTGGGTTGTTACAGTTAGGAATGGTGACAATGTCACGATGGAGGTTGATTTCTGAGGGTTGTCTTTTTGTAGAGGTTGATGGTGTTCTTTTCTGATTAATTTGACTGCAAATGGTGTGTTTCCTGAAAATAATTGTATTTAAGATGGTTGGTGAGGTTGATTGTGGCTCACAATGGGAGGACTTGGTAGTGTGCAGATAAACACAGCAGCGGTCTATTTTAGTTGAGTTTCTGCTATGAGGTTTAGGTTTTCTTCAGATAATTTTATTTGGTTCGGATATCTGTTTTCGGACGGGACAGGATGGTGTGTTAAACAGGTAGGATGGGGTTGTGCATATTTCATGTGTTTTGATGTGGAGCTTGCATGTGATGCTGTTTATTTTCCATCATAGGTTTAATTGTTGGTACAATACGGAGATGGATTTTTGTGAGTACGTTGGTTCTGTTTTCGTGTGCTTTGTGTGGTTATGGCTGAGGAGTTGTGTTAATTTCCTGGTTCTGTTTCAGTGAGGGGTCAAAACCAGGGGATTGGACTGTATGCTGAGAAGCTTTCATGGTAATAAAGAAGGGAATGTTTGTAGAGATATTACAAGGGAAGACTGTCATCTCCAACCACCACTAAATGGAAGCATAACTCTGAAACTCAATCAAATAATGATGAGTACACGGAAAAAGGAGGAATGACCCCCCTCCCCCAGAAAGCGGTAGCAAATGCCCCAATGCTCCTTTATTTATTTATTTCATATTCTAGGATTTTTGAAAAGTTCTGTTTCAAAATATATTTCCGTAGACATTTATAGAAGTAAATAAGAAAGAAAATAGAATAATCTTTTTCCATAAACTGAAATTAATTTAGGCCAAGTTAAAATCAATTTTTTAGGGAAGCTAAATGACTTATTATTTCATTTAAGTTCTAAAAAGCTGATTTTAACTTAAGAAATAAATTATTTCATTTTACGTTTTTATATAAATATTTATGAAGAAACTAATTGGGATAGGACTAAGAATACGTCCTTGGGAATACTTCGGTAATAGTTACTGCCATTATGAATGGAGTTCAAGTTTTGGGTCAGAATGGAATTATGTGTTAATTAGTTAAACTAAGCTGTTGCTGTTGCTGTTGCTGGGTTAATTTAAATCTGTTCTGTTATTGTTATAATCATTATCTATGTTTTCCTCTCTTTCCGTATGTCTATATGGCAGTGTGTGGGAAAGTACTGCCCTGGGAATAGCATTTATGCCAGCAGATACAACCTATAGCATTAATAATATTATTTTTTACAATTAAACCTTAGTGCTTCCTATAATTTGAGATTTAGGTTTCGTAAACTGAAAAGTTATAGTTTATTTTTTTAAAATCAAGCATTGATATATGATAAGCTTTTGATATACATCTGCCCCCTCCCCCCTGGTAACAAAACACTACAAAAATTTACCTGGAATAATTTTGGGCATTTGAGCCAAATGAGTAATGTTTTTTAACCAAGGATACAACATCCTTTTCTTAAGTTGTTCATTGTTTGTTAAATTGAATCAACGACTTATTTACTTACGTTTATTACATTTTTATCAATAATTTATGCTTATAAATAGTATATAATAATTTAATTGAATCAGTTGATCAAATCTTTGAATATAAAAACACTAAGGATTTGTTAGAATCTCCTTAACGTAACAGGGTGCATGGAGATGTCGTGTCGTTGAGTGTGAACATTAAGGTGAACATGCCAATATCATAATTCCTAACTACAGGGTTCTGTAAAATTTCCTTGTTGTATCAAGCACGTGTCTGGTTGTTTAGGCATTGCCTTGACTATTTTGTTTATACAAAATCTTAAATGAAAAGGGAAATAAACCAATTTATTTTTATGGTTCCTAGTTTGTTGAAATTCATACTAAGTATTGGATTAGACATTTAAAAGTGCATCTTTGGTGCTAGGTGAAAAAGACGGCATAAATAAAAGTTATTGTTTAGTCATGCCATCTATCAAACGTGCCTTTTTGTTATTTGTCCTATCCTCAAACTTATTGTGGGATACAACCCATGGACCCATCACACAACTCATTTCAAAACCACCAGACAAGTTTCGCATCTTATATGAAAGGCCCAAATTACAAACTTTAAGCTCCCACTTTTACTTTTTTTTCTCCCCTCAATTTCTTGTCTCTAAATTCCACTTTTTTTTAGCTATATGACATCATCCAATTGTATTTTTTATTTATTTTGTTTTAAAGGATATATATCATGAAAAATACTTCATTTTTCTTATTTGGATATCTATTGAGATAGATGTAGGATAAAAGGTGTTGCCCTCACATATAAATATATCGAATACTATAGTCAATATTCAATATTACTAAAAAAATGCCAATCACATTTTTGTATTTTTAATTTCTTATATTTAATTAACAGTATCAATACTTCAGATTACTTCAAGTTAACCACACGAAGTTGTATGTGGCTATAATTGAATTACTTTTCAGGAGAGGGACAAAATTTAAATCCTCCAAGAAAATATAACTGTTGCCAGAATCTCGTAATTGAAATAGTCACAGACTAATCTTCCCATCGAACATGGGTCTCGCTAATCAGTGTTTAAGGAATCACTAATTTTTTTGGATAATAACTTTGAAAATGTCAAACTAATTGTGTAAAAAAAATAGTTTTTCAGCAACTTGTGCCATAAAATTAATTTGTATCACATTTTTACTATCAAATAAAACTATATCACTATTTAAAAAAGAAAAGAAATAATGACATTAATCATTATTAAATAATACCCAATGTGACAAATATTTTAATAATGTTAACTATGTAGAAAAAAAATATTTGCATATGAAGTTTTGAAAATAATTATACACCTTGGTTTTTTTTTCAGAAAAAATTAATAAATATGAAGTATTATAAAAATAAATGAATAAATGTAGAATATTTTAAGAATGAATTATAAACCATTGTATTCTATCGGGAATTTATATTATTTCATTATACAGAGCCTTTTTTTCAAATTTAGAATTTTCATATGTTTAAACTATGAAAATACATAATTTCATTAATATCAGACATGAAATACATATTTGATTAGATGAAAAGACAGAAAAGAAAAATAATTATCCAATAAGAGAGATCTATTTTTGATATGGAGGACAAAATTTCCTTTTTGAAGTGAAGGCATTGGAGTTGATAACGTCATTGATCCATTGAAGTGGCAGAAAATAGTATAAGTACCACAAATCTTTCTGACTTTTTCACAGACCACAAAGTTGTGTCATAACATCTCACGTCAACTAATGTCAAGCTAAAGAAGAAGAAGATTACGAACATAAATATGGGAAGGAATCACATGCCCCAAATACAAAACCTGGTAGCTAGTAATAAAAACTACACTCTATATTCAACATCTTCAACTTTAATATAATATAACCTAACTCACGTTCAAACCCCCCAGATTCGGTTCAGTGGGAGTTTGAGTAATATCACGGAATTTTAATACTATCACCATAACCATCTTCTATTATACATATCATTTTAATGAAACAAATTACGTTTAATGTTAAATTAAGAAAAACTAATTACAATTTAACAGAAAAAACTAATGAGTATTACTATGACTCATAAGATTTATTGCACTCATTCATAATAAGAATATAAAATTGATGTATATAGATTTGGAGGGTTTTCAATTTTTTTTTTGTTATGAATATATATAACATAACATGTGAAACATTCTTAAATATTTTTTATTTATTATAAAAAATGAATAATAAAAATATGAGTTTAGGTTAAGAATAATAACTATTAATTTTTGAAACTTGTTTTATTGCAAAGTGGACTTTAAGCCAACTACATAAAACTGGCTCATGGTATTCTCATCTCTAGTTGACGTGGGATCTCCAACATGTTTCTAAATTATCGGAATGAAAGTTTTTGAAGACATGAATGAAAGAGCTATTGTTTGATGTAATTTCTTGCAGCAGTGTTTTTTATTGTTTTTTTTTTTATTTTGTCTTAAGGATTTAGGTCTCATACACTTAGTGTCTGTGATAATATTGAATAGTTTATTTTTTGTTTTTTTTTCTTATTTTGTTGAAATGTTTAGTTGGAAAAGTCTAAAGTTTAGTAGATGAAATATTTCTAATAAAGCGGATTGTCTGAGTTTTGTATAAGGGTTGGAGTATCCTGAAATATTCCATTTTATTTATTTAATTTTTTATTGATAAAAAAAAAATATTAAATAGTATGAAAGTGTTTTTTTTTTTTTTATCACTAAGGTATGAATGTGGTATGATAACATAGAGAAGATAGAAGATACTCCACTATTATTCCCACAAATGAAAAATCACATCCTCCAATTCCTGAATACCCTTTAGCCTTTTTCTTTCTCTTTGTTTGGGGAGTGGGTGAAGGAAACCCTCTTTAAATGAGTCATGATAGAAACCAGAATCTCTTACTCTCATAACACTCTCACCTTTTGTACTCTTCAAGCTTCTTCTCTCGTTTTCCCTAACGCGTCACTCCCGTGTCCTTCATTCCTTCCTCACAACCTTAATGCTTAAGTATATACATATACATATACATATTCAATTAATTAAATAATTCTTCCCTTTATGTTACTCTATTTTATGCATGCATGTGTTTTGGCTAACCCTAATTAAACAATAATTTCCATCACCTTTGCACTATCTTTAAAAATACTCAATTCTATGATTAGGTTTCATTTCAATCTTGTGATTGTGAGTCAATCACTTCTACTAAGATATCCATTTAAAAGAAAAAATGAAAGATGTTTGGTTTTCTTTTATTTTATCTATTAATTACCCTTTCAAAGGTCCATAGAAATGATATACTATTTCTTTTATTTTAATAAGTTTTATTGTTGACTTCATAAATAAAAAGCATTCAGTAAAATTCCTATAAACGCTTCGATAAATTACGTGTCCGAATGTATCCTTGATTCTTTTGGATCTTTCATTTATTCTCGCTAGTTTCTCACTAGATTATATAGAAAAGCTAGTTTATTTAATCGTTTAAAATAAATTATTTTATGGTATGATTTTCTTAGACTTCCTCTTTAGGTTACTCATTTTAGGTTATAAAAACAACATTTTTTTAATATTACTTATAAAAAGTAACAATTAGTCTTTCTCTTTTGAAAAATAAAAACATATAATATTTTTTTATTGTTTTGTAAAATATTTATCAGTCACAAAGTTTTAATTTAGAGATCACATCAAACATAATAAGAAAACGTCTTAAAGAAAAAAAGGTAATTATAATGAATTATGTGTAACTAATTTATTTGTAAGGTATAAACATGCATTTAAAATGAATAATATTTTATTATGGTTTTTATGTAATTTTTTTTATTGACAAAGAATAATAACATTAAAATAGAGTATTTAAATGATGTTCCAACCCATGTACAAAACAAACTCTTTTAATTTCCTGCATTAGTTCCACCAAGCTACAATAAGAGAATAGTTTAAACTATTTTTTTTCTTTCAGTTTTATAGAGTTTTCCTCCCCCAGTTTAAACCATTGCTGCATTACAAAGATAAACTATCAAACACACTATCAAAATATCTTTCATCTAGTTTACAAGTTTCTCTCCCACTAACACATCGATTATACGATAACACTTACACATACCTAATACATTAATGACATTGTATAATCACATAGATTTTAAGAAAACCTTTTAAACATTGTATCCAGACAAAGTAAGAAAATGTAGTTATTGAAATTCTATGAGTCATCCATACCCAGACATAGAATTGTGTCATACAAAATAATTCTTCAATATCAACCTTATTGTTCTTAAATTAATATAATACTATTCATATGGTTCTAAATCATTCAGACTATAGCTACCCACATCTTTTTCCATATTTTATTTTGTTTTCCATTTAGTTCAAATAAATGGAATTACTGTTTGAATTTCAACCAATCTACCAAACATCTTTTAGACATAATTTGATTTTTTATACTCTACAATGAAATGTGTTACAATTTCATTTTCAAATTGGCAAAATAATACAAAGTGTTATGTAATACTATACCCCTACAAACCAATTGTATAGAAAAACCAAATCCACTAAGTAGACCATTGTCACCCTACAAATAATTATAAGTTGACTTTATTTTTACTTTCCATTTAACTAAAAATGTATAAAATCTTAAAATACAACCTACATTAATGTCTTTGTTGTTTCTTAATAAAAGTTTGATTCAAAGAATATGTAAAGAGGATGTAATTTTCTTACTCCAAAGAAAAATCATGAGAACCAAATTTAAGTTAACTAGATGACTCACAGTTTTATATCTGTGAAGGATGATGACCTTATATAGTTGAACAGTATGTATTCTTAAAAATGATCATGTTGGCGAAAATGTTGATCAATTATAGATAAACATTATTTTCATTTTAATTTCTTCATTAATGTCCTTCTTGATACTCGTTTATTCCACCTTAATCCTATATTATGTGATTATATTTTTATAAAATAAAATAAAATAAATTCAAAATTACTTTATTTATATCATAATTAAAATGACCTAATTATCATTATTTTGTAAGTAAAAAAAACATTTATATAACTACACAAATAATAAGTATTTACATGCATAGACAAATATAGTTATCAATACGTATGATTTCTTACAGAACAAATTTTATA
>Ga0123341_1001849_pt1 | contig 16642 bp, 12 predicted proteins | sample Turbeapinknodule_FD_89959 | JGI IMG/M metagenome (GOLD analysis project Ga0123341, IMG submission 89959) | Root nodule microbial communities of legume samples collected from Mexico - Turtle bean Mexico pink nodule | ecosystem: Host-associated > Plants > Roots > Nodule | place: Mexico: Nepantla...
AATTTATACAATGAAATAAATATATTTTTAACTATTCAATTATTTAAAAAAATAAAAAAATTAATTTATACATGAAATAGAAATGGGCATTTTAAAAAATAGTTAAAAAAAAATCAAATATACGAAATTGATAACTATTAAAAAAAATGATGGTGTTTAACTTTTAAAAAGTATTCTCACGTTTAATACATTTATTCCATTATGTAAAGAGAGAATATCTCAATTTTTTCTGAAGCACATAAAAAGTTACATCTCAAATGATTATAAAAATCTGTTCTGTGTTTAGTCGTTAAAGATAATTAAAAAGTCATACATTAATCGTTAAAGAACATTAAATTAATCAGTTGAGACTGCAAGCTGAAACATAAAATAAATCTGAACTAGTGGTGCGTTAAATTAGATCCTTAGCATCAGCAACGGCAAGGGTGAAAAAGTGTGAATGAACTGAATTCAGTTTATTCATACTCATTTAGTTTTAGATAATAAATAGTTATTAATAAAAAATAAATACTATAATTAAATAATTTATTATATATAACATATCTAACGATAATTTATATTTAACCTTTAAAGAAACAGTTAAAGGAGAAGGGGATTAATTAAGGAGGATGAGTTGTGTTGTGTGGCGTGTTAAGGAAACCATAATTAACTTTTGAGGCACGAAAGCTAATCAGTTACATCGGAGGGTCACGAGAAAACTCACCCTCCTTAGTTTGATGAACGGTTAAAGATGCGGGACCCACAATGAGTACGAGAATAGCTTAAAACCTCAGCTGGCCCCACCACACTGCCACCCTAACCCAGATGCTCACTTTCTCTTCTTCCCCCCTTTAAATTCTCCTTCTCCTCTCTCTTCAATTCATTCCCCTTCATTCTTTCTCTGCTTTCATTTCCTTTGGTAATCTCATTCTTCATCTTCTTTTCACTTTCTTGCATGCATGCATTGTTGGATATGTCATTTCTCACTGTTTTCTCTCCTCTTCCATCTTATTACTACCTTTAATCGATGGTTTTATGAAACATGCATGCGCACTCATGTCCTCACAGTAATAACTTTTTCGGTTTAATTATGTTGAATAGTTCAGTTATCATGGGAAACATGTCAAATGTGGTCGTCTTCTGTTTCTGTCTCTGGACCCTCTTGTTTTGTCTGGCGTCATCTGCACCCAACGATGGCTTGCGCAGGATTGGACTGAAAAAGATCAAATTGGACAGCGATGACGTTATGCGGTTTAAAGAATTGCGGTCTTTAGCCAGAAAGCATGATCTTCAGAACATTCTTCGCGGAGCTGCGGAACGCGATATTGTTGGGTTGAAGAACTACTTGGATGCTCAGTATTATGGTGAAATTGCAATTGGTACCCCTCCCCAGACGTTCACTGTGATTTTTGACACCGGTAGCTCTAATTTGTGGGTACCGTCTTCTAAATGTTACCTCTCGGTGAGTTTTGTTTTTCATAACCGTCACATGAATGCGTGTCGGTTCTTTTCTCCCTCTTTTTGGAACTTTTTAATCCTGGTGTTTTGCATGTCGGTGCAGCTTGCATGTTACACGCACGCTAAGTACAAGTCTAGCCAATCCAGTACCTACTCGGCAAATGGTTTGTCTCCTTCTTTTTCTTCTGATTCTGAGGCTTTACCTTTCTTTGTTCAGAATTTATAGAGGTTTATAGTTCTTTAATCCGACAATGCGTTGTGCAAGTGTTTGATTAGCCTGTGAAGTTTCTATCTGATTGTTCTCAAGATTTATGTAATTTCAATAGAAACAAGTACGTACCCTTTCCAAACGATAAAAAAGCGGTTTTGGACGGGTGGGGCTCTGAATACCGTGCTTCTATCATATAAAGGATCTAAATTTAGAGATTTTTACCCTTTTCACCTCATGGAATTACACAAAGCATTACAATTTTTTTAAATTATTGGCAATAGCAGTGTTTAGAAGCTCTTCTTTTCTTGAATATATTTAATTTGGATTGCAGAATATAATTCATAACTTATGAAGTCAAATATTTTTTTTTTTCATTTACTTTGGGTAACTTGACATAAATAGAAGTGATGTCAGGATGTTGTCCTTTTTCTAAACGAGGGTTTGTCATCCTGTTATTCAGGGACTTCTGCTGCAATTGAATATGGTAGTGGAAGCATTTCTGGTTTCTTTAGCAATGACAATGTCAGAGTTGGAGACGTAGTTATAAGCAACCAGGTAATGCTGATTATCAATCCCTATTTTATTTTTTCTTTTCCTTCACACCAACAGAGTATTATGTTAGTTGAGTTGGCTTATTTCATAATATGTTGATTAATCATCAATTAATATATAGTACGTTTTGATTTCCATTAGGCATTTATTGAAGCAACTAGAGAACCTGGAGTTACATTTGTGGCAGCTAAGTTTGATGGTATACTTGGACTAGGATTTCAAGAGATATCAGTAGGAAATGCTGTTCCAGTGTGGTATGTGTTCACATTTTCACTTTAAGCTATCATTTCTGTATGATTTTATTTTCGCTGTCATTATGAGGCATTTTCATGTCATAGGTACAATATGGTTGAACAAGGTCTTGTAAAGGATCCAGTATTTTCATTTTGGTTAAATCGTAAACCAGAAGAAGAGAATGGGGGTGAGATTGTTTTTGGTGGTGCTGATTCTGCTCACTACAGGGGAAAACATACTTATGTGCCAGTGACAAGAAAAGGATATTGGCAGGTCAGTATCAACATATTTGTTTATATAGTGTACTTGTACTTGATGTATAGTATCCTTGAATAGTTGAAATGCCTATTAACTATATACCGGTATTAATTGGGTATACATGCTTCTGTATCCAAAACCTATCACTCAAGTACATTTTAGTTCATGTATAACATCAAGTTTTATTGGTTTGTAATCTTAATACTTTATTGTTTTAGTTTTTATATTTCTATACGGTATATCTCCTCATCTTGCACTTAAAGCTTGCTGCTCTCCCTTTCTTGAATTTCTAGAAAAGCAATACTGAGACTCATAACAGTATTCATGCAACATAGCTTATGCAACACCTGTTTTTGTTTTGTTTTCAATAGTTTTTCTTTGTTAACTTTTTTTCATGAACAGTTTGACATGGGAGAGGTGCTTATTGCTGGTAAACCCACTGGTACGTAAAAAACAAGTTAGCGGAGATACCTATTTGTTTCTTCTATGCACGATACTGATAGCACTGCCATAAGGGTTTTATTTCATTGGTACTGAATTTATCATACTGTCCTCCAGGATTCTGTGCTAGTGGCTGTTCTGCAATTGCGGACTCTGGAACTTCTTTGTTGGCTGGTCCAACGGTATGAATAAAAACTTGTAAATGCAGGCTACTATTTAGATTTCCATTTCCATTTAGAGTTTCATGATTTGTAATTTTTAAAGCATGCTTTTAACTAATGGGAGGGTCTAAAAATTGTAGACTCGGGCCCGTTTTTCTTATTGCCCTTTTAATATTACAAATGAGAAGATGTCTAACAAATGCTGGCCAGCTTGTTTATATGATCAAATATATGGTTTTGTCTATGTAGACTATAGTTACTGAGATAAATCAAGCAATCGGAGCATCTGGAGTTGTAAGCAAAGAGTGCAAGTCTGTTGTCGAACAGTATGGACAAAGGATCATGGAATTGCTCTTAGCTGAAGTAAGTGGCAATTTTAATTCATCCTTGGCATACCTTGGTTGATGGGATTCTTACCTATGGTCAGCGTGATCTGGTTATCTATTAGAATGAGTTTTCTTATAGTTTTCTCTTGATCCTATAGGCAAAGCCTAACAAGATCTGCTCACAAATTGGATTGTGTTCCTTTGATGGGACTCGTGGTGTTAGGTAAGCCCCAAAGACAATAAACCATCTCATTAGCTCTTAGACTAATATATTTAATGCTCTCTGCTCGACATTTTACTAAGAAGTTCCTATTTTCCTTTAGCACGGGCATTGAGAGTGTGGTGGATAAGAACAAAAGAAACTCATCTGGTGCCATTCGGGATGCTGCTTGTTCAACATGTGAGATGGCTGTTATTTGGATGCAAAACCAGCTGAGGCAGAACCAGACAGAAGATCGTATAATAGACTATGTCAATGGGGTGAGTTGGTCTTAATTCTGCCATTTGAGTTCTCAAATCCTGCTTTTGATTCTAGCTTTAATGGTTAATGCCTTTTGGTGATGATATTGCAGCTTTGTGATAAGTTGCCCAGCCCAATGGGACAATCATCCGTTGATTGTGGAAAACTCTCTTCAATGCCTATTGTTTCCTTCACTGTTGGTGGAAAGGTTTTTGACCTTTCCCCAAAGGAGGTATAGTTTCTAACCATATTAGTTTCTTTTGCAAGGACATCATTGACTGTACTTAATTTTGTGTAAGAGTTTGTAGCGAGAAAAAGGAATTTAATTGTTGGAGGTAAAGAAGAATGAACTAGAACATACACTCAGTTTTTGAAGATAAATTATGCTTTGGAAACTCCTCAATTTGCAAGTCTATCATTGAACATTCACTACTGAAATAATGGGATGAATCGTAAGAGTTTAAATCAAATATTTTCTATTTTAAAAGTAGTTGGCTGAATAATATTTTCTATTTCTTACTTTATAAATTGGTTAAAATAAAATAGAAGGTGGAGCGGGCAGAACTCATAGAGAAGATGTGTCTTCAACTGCTACAATAGTGATAATTATACTTAATAGCAGTAGGCAATAGTGGAATTTCTATGAATGAACAATTGCCATGTTTCATGTATTTTGTCTCCCTCATTCAGTTTTGTATTTGGTTTCTTCAGTATATACTGAAGGTGGGAGAAGGTCCTCAAGCCCAATGCATCAGTGGCTTCATTGCTCTGGATGTGCCTCCTCCTCGTGGCCCTCTATGGTACATTAAACTTTAATTTGCTTGAGACTCACACTGTAGCATTTTCCTTTTGATTGTGATGCATTTGATATGACTCTCACTTCATTACACATGCATCATATATCCAGGATCCTTGGAGATGTCTTCATGGGGCGCTATCACACCATCTTTGATTATGGTCAGCAGAGAGTCGGATTTGCTGTAGCAGCATAGTGAATGTTCTCGTGTCTCGCAGAATGGCAACAGCACTTTTCTAGTTTTTTTTTTTCTCGTGTTCATAAAAAGGAAACTACATATTGGATATTTGCAACCATTATCAGCTTACAGCTTGTATACCTTTGCAATCAAAATGGGCCGAAAGCTATGGTTGTATATATTTATATATATTAATGTTCTCCCAGTTCCTCCCCAATGTATTTATTGCACACCTTAACATATGTATGTGGGGGTAGTGGGGTTCTTAGGCTGTGGCCATGTAGGGACTTTACTATGTATGCTTGCTTGTTGAATAGTGTAAATGTGACTTTTGTGTTTCTTATTTTAATTTCTCTCAGTTCTTTATGTTTTGTATCATATGTTAGATGCTTCAAAGTTCAAACTGCATATAAATAGTACTACTATAAATAAAGAGAACAATGCATATAAAAAGATTAAAAAAGGAAGGTGTGTCAGATTTAGATGCTTCAAACTAAGTTACTAGTATGACGTTGGAAGTGTGTAGTAATGATGTAAACAACTTTTAATTTTATTAGGCAAACGGTAAATCTTTTTAAAAGGAATCAACAAGGATTATGATTTTTTTCTCTTTTTGAAGTTGCATCAAGGAAGTGATTTATAACAAAATTTGTTTTTTCCTCTTTTTATTATAAGTATATTATAATTAATAATAGGTTGGATCTTATTATATCAAATAACAGTAAGCATTTTTTTTATCCTTAACCTGATCTATGCAAGGCAATTGGTCAAATAGGTTTGGCCTGTAATGGAACATCAATTGATAGCCGTTAATTTTGTAGTTGGTTTTCGATCAAAATATGGTAAAGCAAGGAACAAAATGAAAGGTTGTTAACTGGAATGACCACGAACCTGCCAATCAGTTTTTAATTTACCTAATTTTTGGGCAATAAAGAGTCCAAACAATCGTTACTAGCAAAGATTTTCTTTTTTTAAAGGCATCTATTATGCTAATAGCAGATTTTGTATGGTTTTTATTTCCTCTCATTTGTCTTATATCTGTATAAATTCACAATCTGATAAATAAAAAATACAGTCTGGTACTATCCAAATTTTGCTTCTCTTTCTTTCATGTTGCAGCTCTCTACATTTTCCAACAAAGATGGAACAGATTTTCGATTAGTGATGACATATCTTAACCTTATTGGTATGTTATTTTTTTGTATTTCGACCTGACCCGATTATGTAATAAGTGGATCGATTTTCGAATGATAATACAAAATGACATTACTTTGATGTATGTTAAGGAAATTTAGAATTTACTAATATTAATGACTATAAAATTAGTAATGATAGGTGGATTTTAGTAAAAAAATATCATGTTTTACACTGATATACTCACTCTTAACTATTGGACTCGAGATCGTTTATCTTTTTTTCTCTAACACTTTGTTTGGTAATTAAAGACTTACTGACCAAAGGTATGGGAATTTGTTCATGGAGGAAGAAATAGAGTATATTAATGACAATGAACTCTGAAGTAGGTGGCAGAAATAAATTTTTGGAATATCGGTAGTAGTTAGTTTTTTCTAGGGAAATGCGGCACATAATTCTACAAAAATCAGTCAGATATCTTGATAATCACAACGACCCATTGTTTCCACCTAAAGAGGACACCCTTAAAAAAGTTTAGTTAATAAATGGTTTAAGATTTAAATTTTATAAGATTTTTTCTTTTTTTTATTAAAGTACATTAATACCAAATAAAATTTAAGATGATAAACTTTAAATAAAATCTATATCATAAAAAAGTTGTCTTGATGCAGCGTCTATGTTATTATTAGTTATTTTGCTTCACAAGTAAGAATGACTGATATTGATATTTTATTATTATAAAATATGTTAAAAGGTCCATGAAAGTACAATTTGTGAGTAAAAAAGATTGTATGTTAACTCTTTCCTTTCTTCTTTTCTTCCAAGGCATTATGTGCATGTAAGTGGGAAAATTTATTTTGAATGTTATAAGGTCTCTCTTTTATAATGAGACAAGCCACCAATCATACCCTGTAACTTTATTTTCATTCATTTATTGAAATTTTTATAATTAGGTGATTTGCTATAACATATTGTAATGTTGATTAGTTGTATTAAAATACAGCATATAATTATGTAACTTGGTATATCGTCGTTCTATATAAATAAAGTTCTCGTGGAAATAGCTCAGAGATTGCATAGAGATGAGTTCAGAGACATTTCTTAGAAGTTTGTTGGTGTGATTAAGGTAACAAAGAAGATGAAGGCAATTGAAAACAACAGCAGATACACAATAAGGAGCAATTATTTTATTCCCAGGAAGAAAGGTACCAGTTGCAGCTTTAAGATTAAGGAAGGTGGCATGGATTGTGGGCGGAGGCATTGATTGGGTCATATATTGAGGAGCTTAGAAGGTGAGGTGTGCATGAGTAAGAGTGTGAGGCAAGCATAGGGGCCGTTTGGGATGATAGAGAAATAATGAATTAAATTAATTTGGAAAGGTAAAGCAGATATAGTGGATTATGCAGGGTAGAACAACATGCAGCGTGATCCAATGCATGCATTGCATTGCACACTCAGAAGCAGAGGAATCAAAGCAAAGAGTGATATTAGCAATAAAAATGGTTGGCGGCATGTGATGGTGATGATATGATAAACACTTTAATCATTGGCTTCCTTCAAATTGACTCTTCCTCTGATGCCCTCACATTACGCACGCAAAGTGTCAACGCCTACGCCCTCCACTTTCAACAAAACACCTTCCAACAACGCACACCACTTGTACCAATACTAAGCCTCCAAAAACTTTAATTTGTAGTTAACTACAACACCACAATGTGAATGTGAATGTTAATGGACAGGCTGGTTTATGCTTTTTTAAATTACTGGTGATTAGGCTTAGTGCACCCAGTTAGTTGGCTTTGGCCTTTTCTTCTTTATCCACATTCCAACTGTCCAATATGCGCAAACCAACATCCTTGCCTTTCACCACTTCTTGCACTTTACACTCATCATCATAAATTCACTTCTCTCTCTCTTAGTGGGTTTTTTCTCTTTAAATTAACTTTCACTGTTGCCATTTCTTTCATTTGCTTCGCATACAATCCACCTAACTTACCACATCAACCGCTACTTCGTTTAAAATAAAGCACCCTTTGACTTCAAAATTAATCCACAAGACGTATGTGATTGATTAGGAGGGAAGAATTAATCCTCCACTTCTACTCACCAAATTGTTTAGGCAGCATACAGTAGGATTGTTTATTGTCCTAATAGCTTGCGAATTTCTAATGATTTCAGTTTCAAACAGCATATTCTATATGCTAATATCAATCCAAGAATTGAAGCATTGTTGGGCACAACCCATTTATATCTTTGACACCATCATAATTCTACCACCGAGGCAACAAGGAGCATGGACATTGTTTAATGTTTACTAGCGACAGATACCTAAGAATATTAAGGAGACCAAAACAAGTGAGGCCCTTGACACAGAAATTGAGGCGAGGAAATCCAAAGCATCTTTTATCTTTTCTTGGTGGGTCCTGAAAGATAAGAAAACATTTTTAACAATTGAAGAGAGCCATGGAAAATGTCACAACAGTGTTCCACTCCATGCCGCTCCCCCTAATTCCCTGGTTAGAACCTCATGATTCAGGAAGCACGCTCACTCACTAACAGCGCAATCTTTGGCTCTCACCCCTTCTCACGATGAGCACGTGCCAGCATGTGCACCGGCTCCTTAAAACCTACCTAGCTCATCCATTCATTCATTCATTCATTATTCATCTATTCATGCCTGTCTAAAGCCAAGTAACACACAACAACCACAGTCATAGCCTGGCCGGCCAGCAACAACAACAACAACACCACACCATCCCTTTGACACGTGGACCTCTCCCATCATAAGATCGTGAAAGGACAAGACGGCGGCCGTCCATTGGACACAAGCAAAAAAGTGCAATGCAAACAAAAATTAAACCCTTTCCACATCATCATAACTTCTTTTCTTACCTCTGCATTAAGCCAACCACAACACACCAAACCCTTTACCTTAACCTTCCCACAAATATATATATCTAAGTCTTCAATTTCATAAACTTATCTCCCAACTACATCCCACTCCAAACCACACTATAATACTATAATTAACCATTCACTCCCTTCTCATCATCTTATACTCTCTCACAGCTATACTGTCAGAAATTCAAAATTAAACTTTTCCAGATCTTCATGGACTGGACTAGAGGTCACATGCTCGGCCGTGGTTCCACCGCGGCCGTCTACATCGCCGAGTCCCACCGATCCGGTCGAGTGTTTGCCGTCAAGTCGGCGGAGCTACACCGCTCGGAATTCCTCAAAAGGGAGGAGATGATTCTTTCCACTCTAAAGTGTCCTCATATTGTGGCCTACCAAGGTTTTGACACCACATTTGAGAACGGCGTTTACTGGTTCAACATGTTCATGGAATATGCGCCTCACGGGACGCTGGCGGAGCGCGGTGGTGGCATGGAAGAAGCAGTGGTGGGATCCTACACGCGCCAAATTCTGCAGGCGCTGCACTACCTCCACTCCAATGGGATAGTGCATTGCGACGTGAAGGGGCAGAATGTGTTGGTGACGGAGGCGGGGGTGAAAATTGCGGATTTGGGTTGTGCTCGAAGGGTGGGGGAGTTGTCAGCGATCGCCGGAACGCCGGCGTTCATGTCACCGGAGGTGGCGCGTGGGGAGCAGCAGGGGTTCCCTGCTGACGTGTGGGCTCTGGGGTGCACGGTGCTGGAGATGATCACCGGGAAGCCTCCGTGGCACGGTGGCGGTGACCCGGCGGCGGCGGTTTACAGGATCGGGTTCTCCGATGAGTTGCCGGAGATTCCTAGCGGTGTGTCCGAGCAGGGGAGAGACTTTTTGGGAAAGTGTTTGAAGAGGGACCCGAATGAGAGGTGGTCGGTGGAGGAGCTTCTTGGACACGGTTTTGTTAAGGAATGCACGGAATTGAAGTTGTTTTTGTTGGACTCAGACACTCCAACTGGTGTGTTGGAACGAGGATTTTGGGATTCCTTGGAGACAATTGAGCATGGAGCACGTGATTGCCCCTCTCCTAGGGACAGAATTGGTAGGTTGTTTTCGGATGAACCAGTTTGGGTATGGAACAACGATGATGATAATGATGATGAGCAATGGGTGACGGTGAGGAGCAATGAGTTCCATGAAGGATTATCCCTTCTCAAAACAGAAACTACTTTTAATATGGTTAGTGATGAGGAAACCGGTTTGGTTACTTTATGTGAACCTAAAATTGTAGCAACAAGTGTTGAATTGAGTAGATTATGGAATGCTGTTACTTGTGATGATTGTTATCCTAGAGGCAGAAACTGTGATTGTCTCTGCAGAGAATCATTATTGTCAGTTTGTGTGTTTCTAGTGATTGTTCTCCATGGAAAATTTGATTCCGATGGGATGGGAATTTTTATTTTTATCATGCATTGCCTTCTTTTTCTGCTCTCTTTCTCACTCTTTAATTCAACTTTGGATCGACCCAACACTTTTCATTTTCATCACTATAATATAATACAGGATAATGTGCGCGCCTCATAATTAATATATATAAACACTATTATCTTAATCTCACACATAATAATAGCCTGTGCCTGGTTTTGTGAATCATCATCCACAGTGAGTTGACATAATTTTTTAAATGTTATTAGTGTGGTATTTCCATAAAATTTTGCGTTGTTGAACGTAGACACGAGCATTCTGAGCATTGTTTCTAGAATGAATTGGCACAAGAAGAAGGGTTGTTATGAGTAATTCAATCCAAAGAATGGTAGTTGATTGATAGTGACAGAGTTCTCCGATGGTGACAGCAAGTGATTCTACCCTATCCTAACTTATTCTGGCTATGAATTTCAAAAGCAGCGAGCTAGGATCTTAATTCTATTCTTGTATGCATCAGCATTTATGTTGCGACTTTTTAAGTGGCCACAACTTTTACCGCGAAAACAAAAATATGGTTCTTGTCTACTCTAAAATAAAATCAAACTGTCCAATATACACCACCTATGTTGTCTAATTACAAAGCTCCCAATGACAACTTTTTGTCATTTTACTGCAAAAATAAGGTTCTTATATTTTTTTATCAACTTATTTTGTTTTCCATAAGTATATGCATGAGATTTTCTCTAGTTATCTTGGTTTCTATTTTAAATGTTTTGTTTTCACAAGACAATTCAAATATACTGAATTTTGAGTTTTAAAAAAAAATATTTTAATTACCATCAAATTTAAAATTGTTAAAATTTAAAAATATTAATATTATAAATCTTTTGTAATCCATATTCATTAATATTAAATTCTCTATAATAATAAATTTCTCCTCTTAAAATTCCCTATCCAACTACAATATTACGAAGATTGACATTCAGAATATTCATTAAATAAAATTTAATACTCAAGTTAAATTAGTTACAATAAAATGTAAAGTTTACAAATTTTCAATCTTAGATTTTTTTTGTGGTCATGAGATTAGTAGCACTAATCGTAGTTTACTAAGAGATTTGTTTTAGTAATTTAGTTATGTCGAGCATATGTTGATGTATTTCACTAATATAAACTTGACTTAATCTTATGGAATGTAATCTAATTACCTTAACTATAAATTTATTTATAAAAATATATAACAAGCATTTTCTGAAAAAAAAAAATATAACGTTTAACTATCTAGAATCAATCAAAGAGATTATATGCGTACAATTCAAAATACTAATTTTGTATTTTGAATTACAAAATTCAAAATATAATTTTTTTCATTCTGTATAATTCGAAATGTAAAAAATAAAAAATATTAATTTTTGAATTTTTTAACTTGGAAAGTCTCCAGATTCTACGAATTAAAATAATCTGCAGAGTGATTTGATATTTTAAGAAATATGGACTGCAGGAAGAAAATATGGAGGTGTAAGAAGAAATTCCCTTCTCAGAATTTCATCAACTGTTCCCAGGCCTCTTGTATTAATTATTCTTCGGCCATTACTTCCTGCACCCAACAAATTTGAACCTGAATCTTATCACTGACATGAAATGACCAAAATTTCCTCTGTAATTTATAAATAGGAATGAGGGTGAGTCAAAATGTATTCTAGATTTGGTATTCCGAAATACATTTTCGAATTTGGGTTTCCAAATTCCATAATATCTTTTTCAGAATATGTTTTTAGATTTTATTTTTCAGAATTTATTTTTTTAATGTATTTTTTTTATTCTAAAATCATTTTTCGAGAATGAGATATTGATTTTTCAATTCTGTGGAATTTCATTTCCATAACACAAATCAATTCCAAATTCCTTTTTCAGAATATATTTTTTAATTCTAAATTTTAAATTCCAGAATAAAAAGCAATTTAAAAATTTTAAAAGTTAATTAGGTACATGTTCAAAAGTCATTGGATGCAGAAAGCAATTGACTTATTATTTTTAGATTTGGCCCATTTTAGTTATTCACTTTTTTAAATATTTAACCGCATTTTTATTCCAAGTGAAAGCCATAGCCACCCCCACTAGTGGCTTAGAAGCAGAAAATTATACTTTATACAAAAAAAAATGAAGCTAAATCGTCAATTTAGATAAATTTCTCAACATTCACCTATAAAAGAAAAGGATTTAAAGATTTAAAGAAAAGGGTTTAAGTAAATAAAACTTTTCACACAAGTTAAAAGTTAATTTATGAATATTATCTTTTTAAAAAATTATTATTTTATATGTACCAATAAACCTAGAAGAGCTCCATATTTTTGTATAAGGAAAATATTGATGATGACAGTTACAATTAAAAAGACCCCGTACATAGGTTAAAAGCCAATCCAAACAAGACATAGGTGATGATATGCCGAAGCAGCTTCAATAAATAAGCCTATTATTTTTCATTTGTATGAATACACAGAGCTTCAATAAATAAGCCTATTTTTTTCCATTTGTATGAATGCACAGATCCCTGCCTTCATTTTATGCCAAATCCTCAACACCAAAGAAGAACAAATGTAGAAAGTGAAAAAAGATTTGAACCATTTCCTTTCATCAAAATCATAACGTTTATCCTGTTACGAGAATAAAGGGCAATCTTATTTGTGTACAACTCACCATTTATAGTACTAGGATGAACATTTCTTGCTCAGAAATAATTTGTCTTTATCTTTTACAAAATAGGATAAACGATAAGCAAAATTCAGTACTAAGAGATAACTTTAATACCATCAAACACTGGGCACTGTTCCTTCAGTTTGTCGAATCTTGAATACTGAAACAGTAGTTGCAAAATTTACATATGTGTAGAAAAAACAAATCAGCACTATATTTTCTGTCATCACTCAAAAAATTCACAATTTGTCAGGACAAAATTGATCCAAGTTCAACTAAAAGTAAAAATCGTATTCCTTGAGGAACAAACATACAAGGATTGAATAAGCTGTTATGAACAAACTGCCATGGAACTCCTGAAGAGTATACAAGAAGAAGCCCTTCCTACCACCAATGTTACTTACATATTCTTCTTAGAACCTGAATGTGACAATTTCCTGTCCAAGGACTGTAGTTGGCTCCGGAGGTTCTGGTTTTCCTCAAGTAAGCGATCATACTCAAGAAGGAACCCCTCAGATTGTTTTCTTAGAGCAGATACATTGGCTTCTGCAACATCTGCATCTTTAGTTTTTGACTGTAGTTCAGATTCTAGGCGCCTAAGTTCAGCTCTCAATCTAGCCCTTTCTTCCTCCACGGCCTTCATTTCTTCTGAAAAGGTAAATTTACCATCTTCAGACCCTCTGGTTTGCTTCTTGACAGCTTCCATGCCCTTTCTTCGAATCCGCAGTTCTCTTATGTAATGATGTAGTCTGTCTATCATAAGCGCAAGAAAAAGGATACCACCTGCAAATAATTGACCAAAGATGAATTATGCCCAGCTGTCATAGAGAAGGTTTAATATTTCAAAAACATTACAGAGAAAATAGGTCCAGAAAATCAGAACAGTATCATTTTTTTGGATTGGAGCTGCATTTTCACTCTTGTCATGATGTTTTTAATATGTGAGCAAGTGTTATGATAAATCAATGGCATAAAACTTCATAGGAAAACAGCCAAAACAAATTATGTTAACCGTGATATAATTCATATAAGATACTTCCGGGGGCTTCTTGAACAGGAATAGCTCGTTTCTGAAAATATTGTCTAATAAAAGTTGGCTACAAAAGAGGATTACAGGAAGCCAGAAAAAAACACTATAGAAGAAACCACTAGGGTTGAGCACTGTGAAACCAGTAGGATGGTTGAGCTTCATTTACATCCATGTGGCCAAATTGGATCCCCTTTTCACGCATTCATACAGTCAGTGAATTGGACTGTAGGATGAAATTAGACGGCTCATATCTCGAATTAGTATCTTAAGTCTGATTTATCTAGATAGATTGAGTCATTTGATCTTTCATCCGATAATTCGGATTCATTGACTGTGATAGCTTGAAAATTCTGAATCAGCCCATTCTCTTTTCCCTTTTTTCAGGAGGAAAATGTTGATCCAACTGAGCACAGTGCAAGTGAAAACAATTTGTTCCTTGTCGACAAAAGAAAATGAAGGAACAAAAAGTAATTTCTCCATGGATCTAACTCCAATGCCTCAGAAAGGAGTTAACAAAACAAAGATTCGTTTGTTAACATTTCCCAGACAATCAGACCATACAAGCTCACAATCATAATCCACAGCAATCCTGAACAACAAAATTTAACACCATAGACAACGACACAACTAAATGATTTCTGGTTGTGGGAGAAAAAAATCCCCAACATTGAAAACCATGCACATCTGATTCCTATTTTAAAAACCCACCCAAAAAAAAAGTCATCTTTTTCTCCAAGTCACATTGCTCAAGTTGCACCGACATAAAAACTAGGGAAGAAAAAAAATCAACCAGTAGCTTTTAAATAGAAACCAAGACATTCCAAGAAGGACCCAACAAAACAAATTACAAACCTAATGCAGGGAATACATGATTTAATAATCCATGCAAATAATTACACCCAAAGGAATCAGATCAGGAATTGAGAAAACAGATCAAATGATAGCAAAATAAGAAAAGGGAACAGAAATACCCATGAGTGTTGCTTCAAGGAGGTGCTTGGCCATGAGAACCTGATCGGTGGGATTAACGGAACCACCGTCCTCGATCTCATGCTTCTGAATTTTGATCATGCTGTACACACTCGACAAGAGCACCACGAGAATGGTCCCTGCAACGGTCTTCACTATCAAGGGTCCACGACCCCGCTTCAACCGATCCAACCCCATTATCACCAGTTTCCTCAACGGGGTCTTGAACAGCAGTAACGCTATCATCCCAGCCTCCGAAAATATCAACGTGAACAGAAGGTGAATCATCTTCCTAATTCAGATCTTTCCCCTCACCCGCACAACTCAAAATGGGATCAGAGAAAAATAACAAATTAAAGGGACAAGTTAGAGGTTGCGCGTCACTGTCATCAATCTTAAATCACAGCAGATTGGAGAATCACAAAAATTAAAAAAGAAAGAAAAAAAGTGTGACAGACAGAGAGAAGAGAAGTGAGACCCTTTCAAAAGCAGAACGACAATTGAATTTCAAGGCATGGACAAAATGTTGGGTACCTAAAAAAACATTTTGTTTTCTCACTCAGTCCTCGTACTTTCCCTTTTTTAAGGTTTTCAATTTTTCTGATTTTGCATCACTTGCACGGTATTATCCTATATTTACATGTTCAGATCAATTCGTGCACAGAGTGAGTTTTTTTCACAACACTCAATAAATTTAATTATTTTTTTATGCCCGCAATAGTTGGCATTACAAAGTAAATGATTTTCAAATACTTTTTGTTGTATTATGATTTACTCTTGTTTCGCCTTGCTTTTAATTTTTGTTATGTTGGATGAAGAGTAGCGTACACTAAACTGAAATGAGAACTGGATCCAAAACATGTAATTTCTAAAAGGTCTTACTTTGCTTATGCAGTTAGAGAATTAATACATAATTTTCTCATTGTGTAAAGAAAAGTAGAAAAGTGGCATGACCATAATTTGATAAGATTCAACTTCAGTTGGGACAGTTACACTCACATAACTGTTAACAAATCATTGACATATATGAATGTGAAGGGACACACGGACACAGACAACACAGGAACTTCTAAACTAAAGCTGAGGTACTATTCGTTAATAATGTTTTGTATATTTGGTACTTGCATAATGTGCATGGAATCATCAATGGAGGCTTCTTAATAATTCAATATAAGAACACGTAGTATTTCCAATTATATAACGCAGTATTTAGTTAGTACTGATCCTCAGGGAAAAAAAGAGTCCATACCCAGAAATATTATACTTCAGTCTAAAGAGAATAGATTTGGACTTAATTTTAATTAAATTAAATTCAGTTCTGTTAGGTTAGATTGGGTTTATTTATTAATTTATTTAACCAATTTTGAAAAAAAAAAGTATTTATTGAAAAAAATCAAAATAAATATTTTCAATATTTTTGGTAACAATAATACCTAAAATAATGCAT
>Ga0123341_1001851_pt1 | contig 16641 bp, 10 predicted proteins | sample Turbeapinknodule_FD_89959 | JGI IMG/M metagenome (GOLD analysis project Ga0123341, IMG submission 89959) | Root nodule microbial communities of legume samples collected from Mexico - Turtle bean Mexico pink nodule | ecosystem: Host-associated > Plants > Roots > Nodule | place: Mexico: Nepantla...
AAAAAAAAAAAAAAAAAAAAGTCTACATATAAGACTATTTATAACGAATCGTCTAATCAAGACCTTTAAGTAAAATCGTCTAGTAAACAAAAAAATCCTAAGAAAACGAACATAAATAAAAGAGAAAATCAACAATAGGAACATAATGAGATGGTGTCCCTTAGCAACAATGCCAATTTGATGTATTGGTTTAGTTGTGTCTAGTTTTCAAAATAAAACTAAACTTTCCCTAATGTAATATAGGTCGAATCCCCGAAGACACATTCAATATATCACACTTCCACTACTTCATAATCTCCTTAATATAATTAAAATTTGGGGGAAGAAAGGAAATTGGAATGAAAGACAAATTAGAACATAAAATAGAGTGAATAATATATTGTCTATACACAATTATCTAGTAAACCATCTATCAACACAAGAAATATAAAGAATTGAAATGTAGATGAAAAAAAATATAAAAGACATGAAAATAATCTACAATGAAAACTAAAACATAAAAAAGTCCATGAAAAAGAAGTTAAGTACAATTATTAAAGTGTCTAGTCAACAATTTCTTACTAGACCGTGTAATGATTCTACAGAAAAAGAAAAAAAGAGCGTTTAAGAGTAAATCATAGAAAAGTAAATGGCTAATAAAAAAAAATGATTGTAATGTAAGGTGCAGGAAAACTAAATGGTTGAAATGTAAATTGTAGGAAACATAAACTAAAAAAAATATAAAGTGAAGAAACTTAGAAATGAGAATGTAAAACAAAGCATAAGTAGAAATATAAATTGTGATTGAATTAATCATGAAACAGAAGCAAATTGAGCGTGTAAAATATAAAAAAGAAAAAGTAAAATGAGAGAGAAAGGAGAAAGAGAGAAAGGGAATGAATAGAAAGTAATGGAAATTTTGAATTTCCTAAGAGCATTTATAACTATGCTTCTAGGTATCTCTCCAATTAAAAGTAAGGAGGGAGTGAGGTTGAGCTCTTTTTATATTAATCTTAATAAACTTATGTGTGTTCTATTAATCTTTTGTCTATTTTGAATTATACATTATTGTACTTTTTTTTTTTATATATTGTTTCATTTATTTATTTATTTTAAGGCTTATAAAGATCTCAAATTTTTTTGTGTTTTCCTTTGATTTGTACATGTGGTACAAATAGAAGCAAAACCTACTCAACAAGAGATGTTCAGGAAGATTTTGAAAAATCTTTTTATAAAACTGACTCATGAAAAATTTAATAAATAAAATTTAATAAATGTATAAAATATATGAATAATTCTATATCCTGATGTATAACTCTTACTAATATATATTTTTGGAATATATTGTGAAAATTTACAAAAAATATGAAATTATTGTTACAGTGTGGGACTAAAACTATAAAATGATAACTAATGACAATTTTTCACACTATTGAGGGAAATTTTGTCAAAAACCAAGAAAGGTGTCTTTCCTCGCTCTTCAAGCTCTTCTTATGTTGTAGCTTCCTCGTGCATTATCGGAGGACTATTAATACCTAAAAGTGGTCTACTTATGTTTACACAAAATCCTACAATTTAAAGAAAAAAATATACACCTATACAATTTATACTAGACTAAGAAGAAGAAAGAAAATCCTAATATTTTATTCTTTAAGCGGAGAGTCTTTCTTCATGAAACTTCATCTTCTTCTATCCTGATGAAATTCTGATTGACAGAGGACATACTAAACCAGCCAAACCTTTTAGGAGGATGACCAAAACATACATAGGACTCCAAACTTGGTCAGACACATTCTTTTTTTCCTCAAAGGATCCTCAAGAGAAGAATACTTGAGCATAGACTAAAATATCAAGTATTCTTTTTTTTAGTCTTTTATAAGACATGATTAAATGTAATAAATTGAGTTTCTGGCCCAAGAAAAATAACCTAGCTTAGACTCCTAGAAACCCTAGCTAGAGGAGACATGTGATCACACTCTCCATATTAAGCACATGCTTAAATGTGAAAGCATAACTCTCTTAGATCTGCTTTTAGTGACATGAAATAGGTGCCTACACATGTTTAATTTGAATTTTGAATTTTTCTCCACACACTAAGCTCACTGAACCTCATTCTATAAATAAGTATTGACTCTTGTAATAAACAAGATATTTTGAGAAAATAAACTCAAACAGAATTCAATGAAAATATATTTAACCCTTCTTAAAAAGGGCCACAATTAAAAGGAAAGAAGAAGATGAAACTTCAAAGGAGAAAACTCTATGATAAAATATTATAAATTTTCTTTCTTCTTAATTTTGCGAAAGTTATATAGGTATACATATTTTTTTGTAAATTTTTTTAGGATTTTTTGGAAGATGTATTTGGGCTTTAGTTTTGACCAAGTACATGAGAAGGTGACTTTCACAACTAGAGAAAAAAAAAGGCTTGATGAGTAAATCTCAAACCTTCCTTAGGAGAGGATAAAAAAGCTTTTATATGAAGCTTGGTTAGTAGAAAAATTTTCAGTCAACCTTTAAGTTTCGTTGTTAATAAAGAGGATTTGTCATAGGATAAAGAGGAAAGTCTTCACTAGGACAAATTATTATTGAAAGAAATATTGTTATAGGTTGTATAATTGTCTTGTGATGAAATTAGATAAATTAAGTCACAAATAAAGAGTTAAATTGTAGTTGAAAAAATTGTCAAGAGAAAAAATGGACCGAGTTACAATCATAGTGTTTGAACTTCTATGATCTTAAGTTAAAAGAGATACATTTTGACTATCACTTATATCTAGAAACTTCTGTCATTGACACTGATAAACTAGACATAACCGAGGTGTGTAAACAAGTATAAAAACAAAGCATTCAGTGCCTCCATCTATGACATGTTACATGTGCCCTTGTGTTCGTGACAACATAAAACATTTTTGAAAAGATTTGTAAATTTCTTTATAAAACTTTTCGACAACCCTCTGTCAATAACTATTACACATAATTACCTGAAGTTTTTAAAAGTCAAATTTAAACTGTACTCAACTCATCTCTAGAACTAATAGTTTATTTTAGTTAGGAGAGAAACACATTTGTATGATAGGGTGAGAGAAAAAACTTTTTGAGTGCAGGAAGAAAATGCTATTACCAAATTGCCGAAATCGAACAATTTGACATGCCATGTTTTAAACAATTCTCAAACTAGTTTCCAAGTTTTATATCAAATGTTAAATAGCATAAATAATGTGATATTCAGTTACTAGTCACTTTTAAATTGCTATTTTTATTTTCTTTTAATGTCAAAATTTACAGTTGATTAAATAATAACTCGATACTTTTGAACATAACATTTTTACATACATGAGACAAGGAAGAGGATCAAATGGTCCAGAGCTTCATGAAGGTGAAGTATTGGGGTCTGTAGCGGAGATAAGTCGAACCTCATATAAGTCCTTTTCGCCCTTACCTGCACCCAATTATTATGTCAGAATGTATTCACTCTTGCTACACATTGTCACACTTTGCATTTTAATGCATTAAACTATTCACTTAGTTTCTATAGTTTTCCTCATTTTAAGTTTTCGTCCTTATACAAGAAAATTGAAAGTTTTGGTACCTACACATGACTTGAAGTTTTGGTCCCTATTATTACCACGGTTAAATGCTGCTTCTGCTACTAACACAGTTACAAAATTTTCTGAAATGTATAGCAAGTTTACAGTCAGAATTTTTATACCAGTTTTACACTCCAAAAATGTTTGGTAGCAATGTTAACACCATCATTGTTAGCCACATTAATAACAATGTTAATGACTAGGACCAAAACCTAATTTCTATGCATGTGTTGGGACTAAATTACAATTTTCTCATTTAGAGACTAGAAATTAAAATGGAACCACCGTAGCGACCAAATGAAGATTAGCATACAAGCAGTTTAGCAATTTTAAATACTAGCACACACTAGTCTCATTTTTTAGACTAATTTTAAGTATCAGCAATTTAGCACACAAGCAAAGTTTGATTTTTCAAACTCACCAATTTCAGCTGTAATTCCTGGCCCAAAGAATGAAGCAAATTTGGCCTGAACAATTGAAGATTGAGAAATAGTTAGCATCAATATATTTTGATATTAAAACCCTTGAGGATTTAAGAATTGCAGTAAATATGAAATGGATTAATTAAATTTCGAAAGCAGTGGTAGGCCAAAGTTAAATTAGAGCTTTCTGTCAGTGTATAATATGGTTTGGTTATGAATAGCATAGGGATAACCTGTTATGAAAAGTACGTTTTATCTCTTGAGAATTGCTTTAACTTCTATGCCATTTTGGAGTTAATAAAGTGCAGCATAAACCCCGAGGAGTTGAGGTTTCTTTTTTTATTATCTTTTTATCAATTGGGTTCCTCTCTTCATCACCCCATGAAAAATGGCCTATTGGGTTCATAACTATTCTTCGTATTATAGAATGTTTAACTAGCCATCATTATACCCAAATTCTTCTGACCAATATTTCCCACTCGTCCGGATGTTACTCTGTTTTGGATATCTCAGGTTGGGATCGGTTTATCTTACTCCCTACCCAACTAAATTTTTTGACAGGGTCTTTTTTTGGTAGATTAAATAGTATATAGTTAATATTACGAAACAAATATGATCAACATATGCAAAATATTATTCATTAAGTAGTAAGTCTCATTGTTAACACGTATTAAAATATATAAATTTTAACAGAATACTGGACACCGCTCTGGGTAGACAAGCTGAAATATAACCCAAACCTGCTGCCAAAAACATTACAAGTATAATTCTAAAACCCACATATGTCAAATTAATTTAAGGCAATGAGATTTAGGTTGTGGTATTCCTGTTCTTTGATTCTTCTATTTTTATTTTCTCTTCTGAGTTCTTTTAAATTCCCCATCCCGCCCTGCCAAATAGAGTACAAGGAAAAGACCTCACGAGCTATCTAGTTTCTAGCACTTGTGCTCTCTCGAAGATCCAAATAGTCCCATCATCTTCACGAACATGCATAAAAATTAATACAAAATTTATTTAATTAAAACATAAGCTCCAGGAAACATAGCGGAATACCTGTCTTTGTTCAAAATCTGACAACTGCAGAGCCTTGGCCTCAAAAACCAAAACCAGACAGTATTTACCATCTTGTGTGACCTAAGATATAACCACATCAAGAAACAGGATTAATAGGGGAATGAAAAGAGTCTAATAAAACAATGATCCCAAAAATAATATGCTTGATGCGTTCAGAATATTACCAAAAGCTTGAGCAACTAAAATGGGTTATGGAATCCCTTATAGAATCTTACAATAGAGGGTTTTTGTACTAATGACAAAAGTTTGAGCAACCAAAACGGATTAGGTAGGCCATTCTACTTAAATGGAAAAACAATATTGACGGGACCCAATCTTAGAACAAAGAATAGCTGCTGGAGACTAGAGCCTGTCTATTGGCAGTACTCATTCACAGAAAAATCTTGAAACATTTAAAATAATAGATACGTTCTATAAAAGATGGAGTGGTTAACAAAAAGATAGCACAAGCACCAAATGTGTAGAAATAAAAAGAATTCAAAACAACTCCTATTTTGGCTTTAAATTACTAAATTTCAAGTGGTTTAAAATATACTTTCAATGCCAATCTAAATGCACCAAGAAGTGAATTAATCAAAGAATTACCTGTAGCTTTTATACCCTGAACCAACAAAAATACTGAGACAACACAAGAAATTTAGTTGAATCTGATGGTGCTCAAAAGCCAACCCGGGTGCTTGAGTTTAATTAAAATGAATCTTATGAGAGGGTACTCAGAGTGCTGAGGTCACTCTGAGGTGGCCTATGGGTAAGGGGATAAGGATAGAGGTTAAAGCTTAAGATATAAACAAGACTCCATGATAAACTAATAGAATGATAGACAAATGAAGCCAAGGTAGACAAAAGAATATGAATGAAACTTCAAATTTTCATGATATATATAGAAGGATGGACATGAACTAGTACTATGTAAGTGTTAGATCAAAGTTTAACACACCCTTTGATTAGTTTTAATTTTGTACTTGAACAATAAAGTATAAAATATAATTTGGTTAACATCACATCATATCGGATGCAAATGTTTAGTTTAGCCTAACAAACACAAGTTGTGCGGTTTAACATGTGCAAAAGCCTTAAGCATGCTCTTCATTAGATAAAACTTTTGCTTGAACAAATGCGAGTGAGTATACTTTGTCTCTCTGACAACTCAAACCTTGAGCATTTCATGGTGTCCATCAAACTTATAAATGCCTATTTTATGCTTGTAGAGAATGTTCGTTTCTTCATTATGTCAAGAGGATCTCGCAACGTTTTTTTCAATATCAAAGATCCCTTGAAGAATGTGCTGAAAGTTACTACACGCAAACAACTTTTTTGGAAAAGACGGGATATATGTGCTAGAGAGTTAGCTAGTTGTATCAGACCTCGAACTTTTCTTAAAAGGTCGAAAAAAGCAACCTGCCTAGGCCTGTGAAGCTCTATCGTGTTCCAGTAGTGTTGCCAAAGAAGCCTCACGCATTTAATGCTAAAGACAAGAGCATTTAATTGTGTCCCAACGCTTCAAGCGTGCTCAGACGCAAGAAGAAGCAGTAATAGAAGAAGACCCTCATCATGAATGGCTTTTTTGTTCTCATCTCTATATAAGGAATATATTTTCGAAAATGGAAGATTGATGAAAATCTTGCAACAAGAATGAGAACAAGCTCTTTTAATCTTTAGAAATCCTTAGCCTTGTAATTGTGACGATGAACACAATTTGTGTTCATAGCCATCTAGAAGAGTGCATAAACCTTGTATACGTAGAAAGCGTAACCTCTCTTTCTAGTGAACAAACTTGTGTTCTCCTAGATCACTCTCTTTGTAAACCTTTTTGTTTTAGCTAAAAGTGGTTGTTGTCCAAACAATACCTAGTCTTCAAAGTAGCTGTGTTTCAAACAATACTCGGTGGTTTAACCAAGAGTGACCGAATTCCAAACAATACTCGATTTTAGACAAGAGTGTTTGCGCTCCAAACAATACTTAGTTTTAACAATGAGTGATTGCATTCCAAACAATACTCAGTTTTAGCCAAGAGTGGTTGTGTTCCAAACAAAACTTGATCCTAGCTAAGGGTGATTGTGTTCCAAACAAAACTTAGGGTTGTTAACTAGGAGTGATCGAGTGTCCAAAGAATACTCGTGTTGTTTTAGACAAGATTGGTTGAGGTCTAAACAATACTCACTTGTATCTTCGTAGTTACTCTTATTGAAACTTGATTCTGTTGACCAGGAACTAGATGTAGTCTTGATTATCAGACAAACTAACATAAAAATACCTTGAGTAAGTCTTTCTTAAACTCACATTGTATTGTTATTTATCTGCAACTAATCAAAGGAGAGTTTTATGAAAATAAGTCTTTTGGAAAGCATTTTTAAATAGTTCATCTGTCAAACTTATAGTTGTGTCTACCATTCTTCATCGGATGCAATCTCTTAAGAAAACTACCACACAAATCGTTTGTCAAGTATAAACTTTATTTGTTTACGTCAATCAGACAAAGCTTTAAGAAAAGTTTTTGAAAATTTTAAAACACAATTTAACTTTTTCTTCTTATGTTTTGACCTATTTTCCACAACAAGTTAATACATTCTACAAAATTTTCTTTTGAAGTAAAATGAGGTATATGCTATTCTTTTATTTTCCTGTATTTGCAACGGATGTTGTCACTAATATGAACAAATATGTTCATAATGAGACTTAAATATTAGAATTGATTGGTGAATAAATGTAAAATTGACAAACATACTTCTTCTCGAATCAGTTGTAGAACAGGAGCACTTCTCCTTGGTATTCCTCCTCCCTGAAACAAAAGACAAATAAAATTGATATGATGTTTTGGAACTAAAGAACATATTACCATTTGCAAAAGAAAGATCAAATCCCACATGAAATAAAGGCTTATTTGATGCATGAACATGATACATGTTCAGATACAATATGTACTTAATAAGTGATATAATTATTCTAAAATATATAAGAAAAGATATGTGCGAGATACATATCTAAATATTATAAAAATTTATAAAACATAATATATAAAAGCATTCGGAAAATCCAAACTAGGAAACATACTTGGACATTATTAAAAGCAAAATAAAAATTATAATTTGGTGTCATTATAAATTACTTTATGTTAGAATATAATTAGTTATTAGTTGTTACAAGGATCATTGATTCCTAATTATTAGACAAAGAATTTATTGTAATTGATTCCGTAAATTGGTATAAATAACACACAACATTCAGATAACACTTTTTATATGCTATCAGTAGTTGAGGTTTTTTTTTTCCGAGAAGGCCCTAATTTTTTCTTTCAAGTGTACAGTACCCATGATCTGCAAAAGGCTCTAATTTCTCTTAGGTGAACACTACCTAAGACTATTGCGTGCCCTTATCCTCCATTACCGAGTGTTGTTTTCCTTTGGTGATCATTGCGACAAGAACCACCCTCTTCCAACACATTTTCTAAGTAACAACGCCACTTATGTTGGCTATAAATATCTCAAAATGGTATTGTGAACAAGTTGTACTATTTGTTACTTATCTCATCAATAGAACACCTTCTCAAATTCTTAACATCAACATCGCACATGCCACCTTTCAAACTTTTAAACCAACTAGTTGCATGCTCTCCTCACCCCGCTTAAAGGAATTTGGATGATCAACATTTGTTCATGATACTAATCCTCATTGCGACAAACTTGACCCAAAATCCATTAAATGCATTGGTTTTGGCTACCCACTTCACCAAAAAAGTGTTACTCTCTCTCAACCAAAAGATATTACCTCATCATGGATGCTACTTATATAAAAACTAGCCTTTTACACCAAAGTTGAAATTTAGGGGGAGAAGACACTAACCACACTTGAGGTATCAAAATTCTAAATTTTGGGACAAGAAAAGATCAACATAACTAAACCTACCTCATCAAGGAATTACAAAAACTATCTCAATAGCTTTGGAAGCACTAGAAGAAATCCAAATAACAAAACCAAGGACAACAAACTCTCATGAACCAAACCAAGGTCCAACTACACAAGATAATGACATGTGGGTTTACTTTAGGAAGAAGAAAACCCAAAAGGAGGTAGGATCAAACACAACTCCTAAGCCAAACCATGAAATCAACCTGCTCCAAGAAACAAGGTTCACTTAGGTAATTCTTTCTCAATTCTAAATTTGTCTCTCAAAATATTGGTGACATTTGCCTATTTCCATGAGAAAAGGGGTGAGAACCTACACTCAACACCCCATTGAGAGTTATGTATCATATGGTAAGTTGACACAAGGATAAAGGCATTTCCAACTTCACTTGATAACACCCAAATTCCAAGAAATATTCAAGATCTCTCCTACACCCCAAATGGGTTGCAACTATGACAAACAAGATCCAAGTATTGGTGAAAAATGGAACTTTAGATCATTATACTACCTGAAGGAAAGAAGACTGTTGGTTACAAAGTGGATATTTTTCATTAAATACGATCGTCATAGGAGTTTAAATTGGCACAAAGCCCGATTGGTGGCAAAGGGATCCACCCAATCATATGTTGTGTGCTATGAAGAAACATTTGTTGTGGTGGCCAAACTTAATTCTGTTGAGTCATTTTATCCTTACTTGCAAATCTGGATTGGTCAATACACTAGTTAGACATAAAGAATGGCTTTCTAAATGGTGAGTTAGAAGAAGTGTTTATGCCAATTCCACCAGGACTTGAATCATCTAGCACCTCAAATAAGGTATGTAGGCTTTGAACATCCTTGTATGGTCTCAAACAATCCTCAAGAGCTTAGTTTGATATGTTGACTCAAGTTGTTAAGAAAGATGGATTCACCCAATGCCAATCAGACCCTACCATATTTGTCAATCACTCTTCAAAAGGAAAGATGACCAAGTTTATTGTTAATGTTGATGATATAGTTATCATATAGGGGATATTCATGACTACATTAGGCACCTAAAGGGACTATTAGCTAAAGAGTTTGAGGTTGAAGACTTGGAACAACTAAAGTACTTCTTAGGGATGAAAGTAGCCAAACTAAGAATGGGATCTATCTCTCTTAACCTAAGTAAATGTTGGACCAACTTCAAGAAACTGGGATGCTAGGGTGTAAGGCAAGGCAACTTACATTCCAATAGAACCAAAAAAAGATGCAAGTTCGCACATACAAGTCCTATAGTCGGTAAAAAGATAGGTACCAAAGCCTAGTTGGAAAACTAATCTACCTAACCCACACTAGACCTGCATTGGGTTTGTTGTCAGCATGGTAAGTCAATTCATGATAAACCCAATTGACATTCACATGAAGGTTGTGAATAGAATCTTGCAATACCTCAAAGGTCCTCGATGAAAAGGCGCCTAGTTCAAAGAACAATTCAAATAAGGGCATAGAAGTCTATACAAACCCAAATTGGGAAGGTTGTGCTTAAGATAAAAAATTGACCACTAGATATTGTTTCTTTGTATGGGAAACATAGTCGTTTGGAGGAGTAAGAAGCAACCCATGGTGGCAAGAAGTAGTATTGCAGAAAAATATAGAGCCATGACACATGAAACTTGTGAAGGAGTTTAGCTGAAGAGAGAGTACTAGATGAACTCAGGATTCCCACAGATTACACAATGAGACTACTATGTGACAAGAAGGTTGCCACTAGCATTGCAAAATACCCACTCCACCACAATAGAATAAAGCATGAGGAAATTTATCAAAGCATTTCATAAAGGAAAAGATTAATCATAATATCATAAAGATTGATCACATACCATCATTCAACCTAAAAGAAAAATTCTAACTAAAGCTCTTCCAAGGCACACCTATAAGAATATTAGATTCAATCTAGGTATAATAGATATCTATCATACAAATTAAAGGAGGAGTGTTGGTGATTGTCTTGGGTAATCATGATCAATCAAAATCATGTGTTTATTTTGGCTAATCAGGATCATGCATCTCTAATTTGTACAGCCAGGATCCAAACGTATATTTTCTTTCCTTTTTTAGTCACAACTATTACAGTAAATTTGTCTCTCCTGGATTTAAGGCATAAAATTATTGAGTGTTATACTAAGTTTTTATTCCACATTATATTTTTTTTCATTAGTTAGATGAGCTCTTGTAGTCTATATAAACAAACCTCATCACTTGTAGAAACTCAGACATTGAATTCATAGTTTCCTTTCTCCTAATAATGTGGGACTTGGGTTTTTCCCAATAAGGCATGGAAGTGGGTTCTCATTTCAAACACACAAGTAGAGAAGAGGAAAGATGTGACTTTTATGCTTCATTTAAGTCCTCAAAATAAGAAAATAGAGAAATAGAAAATATATGTACGAAAAAAGATAATTCATTAATTCAAATAACATACTTGGCCATACTGGAATATTCGTTTCAATGCCTCATCCAAATGTTGCTCATCTCCATAGCGATACCTGGTGACATCACTCTTCACCTGTGAAAGCCCAAGATGGTTGTTACATCTAGTATTCAAAACACTTCAATTTAAAGGATGGAAAAAGTTAGTGAGTATTACTTCAGCTGATGTATTCCATTTATACATAAATATATATATATATATGTGTGTGTGTGTGTGTGTGTATATATATGTGTGTGTGTGTATGGAAAAGGTCAGAACATGAACAATCAAAGGAAAACAACCACATCCTATGATACTTAATGCTTAAGCTGAATACAACCAAAGGAGCAACTGTTGTACAACAAATAATAAACAACTATTTAAAACTCCTGCTCAAATTGAAACATATAAATTGAATTCTACGTCCTCTTAAAACTTGGTTAGAATGTTTGCAAGTGTCAAAACTGTGTTGCTCACTATGTATTCTAGAAAGTTTTCTTTTTTTATTCTTTATTACAGGTGTATCTTGTTATTAAAACTAGGACTATGTATTTAAAAACAATCCCATAATTATAAGGATTGTTTCCTTAGAATTAGCTCTCTATATTTCCTAAAATAAACAATAGGCTCATGTATTTATAGGTCCAATGGCCTCATTATTGAAAAACAGAATAAATATATTATTCTTTCTAAATTTGAGATGGTATCAGTGCCCCTAGTCTTTGGGAGTCTCTGACTGTGTCTATCAACCCTAAAAACACAGCCTTCATTGTTGCGCCCCTTAAACATATTGCATCCTTCATTGTGCGCCACTCTGATCACTATTGCAGCCTTTATTGCTACATAATCCACCTATATGGATGAGAACATTTCATAATGGAAACTATGGACATTTCCCAAATTGATAGAGGATTGCAAAATGTCCAGTCCAGCCCACAGGTATGTGCTCTTTAACATATTCTAGTAAGTTTCCATTTTCAAAATCTTTCACAAACCTAAAGTGATATTGTCATCAGCAACAAATTATGATCGGGATCTGCAGCAGTTTGATGTGAAGAATTCATTCCTACATACCTTGATGAAGAAATATACATGGAAATGCCCCAAGCTATGAAGGACAGGTTGCTACTGGAATTGTTTGCAAGTTAAGAAAGTATGGCTGAAACAATCCCCAAGAGCATGGTTTGGTAGATTTACCAAGGTTACGGTTACAAACAAAGTTAACGGGATCATACTTTATTTATCAAACATTCAGTTTCAAAGGAAGTAACAATATTGTTGGTGAATGTTGATGATATTATAGTAACTAGGAATAACAAAAGGGAGTAGCAAATGTCAAGGCAATGCCTTGGCATAGAATTTGAGATTAAGACATTGGGAAGACTTAAATATTTTTTGGGAATTGAAATGGCTCATTCAAAAAAGGAATCTTCATATTTCAACAAAAGTATATTATTGACTTGCTTAATGAAACACGGAAGACAATCTGCAAATCAGCTAGTACTCCTATTGATCCAAACATAAAGTTGGGAAATGCAGAGGAGGATATTGCAGTGGACAAAGAAATGTATAAACACTTGTTGCCAAACTTATTTACTTTTCTCACATTAGGCGAGACATTGCTTTTGTTGTGAGTCTAGTATGCCAATTTATGCACCACCCAAAGGAGGCTCATTTACAAGCTGCTCTTAGAATTGTTCAGTATTTAAAGGGACTCCAGGAAGAGGGATTTTATTTAAATGAAATAAGAGTGTAAGTCTAATGAAATAAGAGTGTAAGTCTTGAAGCGTATACTGATGCAGACTATGCAGGGTCAGTTGCGGATAGGAGATCAACTTCTGGATATTGCACCTTCCTTGGTGGAAACCTAGTGACTTGGAGGAGCAAAAAACAGAATGTAGTAGCCAGATAAAGTGTTGAAGCCAAATTTCGAGCAATGGCCCAAGGAATATGTGAACTTATGGCTGAAAATTATATTAGAAGACCTGAAGATAAAGTGTGATGTTATATTGTAATAATAAATTTGCGATTAGTATAGCTCACAACCCAATGCAACATGATAGAACTAAACATATTGAGATGGACAAACATTTTATCAAGGAAAAGCTACATAATGGCTTGATTAGCACCCTATATGTGTCCACTCAAAATCAACTTGCAAACATACTCACCAAAGGGTTGAACTGCATTTAACTTTGAAAGAATTATATCCAAACTGTGAATGGAGACTCACGAGCTTGAGGTGGAGTATCAAAACCGTGTTGCAGATTATATATTTTAGGAAGCTTTTTTATTCTTTATTACAGGTGTATCTTTCTTTAAAACTACGATTATGTACTTAAAAAATTCCCATAATTAGAGGGATTGTTTCCTTAGAACTAGCTCTCTATATTTCCTAAAATAAACAGCAAGTTCAGGTATTTATAGGTCAATGGCCTCATTATTGAAAAACAAAAGAAATATATTATTCTTTCTAAATTTGAGAGCAAGCTAGTCATGGAGCTAAAGAATTCAGTACTAAGTTCCTTGGACAATGACCTCTTCCTAACAAAATGATGATCAATTCTCATGTGTTTGGTTCTCTAGTGAAATACTAGATTGGAGTCAATATGAAGGATCGTTCGATTATCAATATCATACTAGAAGTTTGTTTGCTTAACTTCACAAAACTACAATTCCTGAAGGAGGTATGTAATTCACACAAGTTCAAAAGTGACCAAAGCCATAGAACAATTTGGTTAAATCTTGCAACATCAAATCAATCCACACTTTACTTATGAACTTAATGGTTATAAATCACTTTACTTGTGCATGTCAACAAATTAAATTGTAGAGCCTATGAATTCTACATTGAAAAATGACTATTTCACCTGAGCAATTACAAACGCGAACAAAGAAAAATACCACAATTGAGCATTTTAATCCTTGATATAAATGACTAGAACCTGGACAAGACATAGTGTGCCTCCTTTAATTACCTAATCTTGATTGCTCTTAGATAACTAGTTTAAAAGAAAAGTGCCAGGCGTCGTGGATTTGACACCAAGTTGGGCAGTAAGTATGAACCTAGGATGGTGTCACCTGTTTAAGAATTGGAGTTGCACATTTTTCCTGCAAGAGTTGAGCATCTGAATATGTGAGGCATGGGACTGGCTTTAGTTCTGCATACTGCAAAGGAGAGATGGCCAATTAGAAAGTATGAAGAATATGAAGAGTGCGTAACTCAGGAGCATCCACTAACACAAATATGCAAATAGAACTAGGAAAGGGAACACCTAACATGACTTTTTTTGCACAACTTTATTACGATGAACATTCATCTTCTAAATTTATTCACATTGGTAAAACTTTCTTCACCTTGAGTGCCATTCCAATAATTGCTAGAGGAAAGCCATATGTTAACATTAAAGCTGACCATTCAGATCCAGGGAAAAGATTAAAATATGCCCCAAAACCATAGCTGCATGTAACAAAAAGGCCAGCATAATAAACAAAAGCACTTTGTATGAAATCAATGAAGAAAGTGAAAAAAGAAAATAATACTCACGACAAGAGTGAGAGTCCAACACCTAGACCAATCACACCAAAAGAAACCTGCAACAATTAAACAATATCCTGAGAATAAATAACCCTACACCACTAGTTAAAAAAAATATGCTAATGCTGGTAAATAATCATATAAAGCAGTGAAGGTGAGTAACATGAACCAGAACTTACAAAAATAAACAAGAGTTCCCTCAAAGAGTAGGAAAATATTACAGACAAACCACCAATTCACTGCCATATATAATTTGTCATTAGACAGATAGGAAGAGTTCACACTTGCAACTTGTGTGAATCCATTCACACAATAGTATACATCACCAATAACTCAATATTTCTTTTCAAATTCTCTGATCAAAAACTATAAATGCTTCACAAAATACTCATACGTAAAAAGTAAAGCACAAGATACTGAAATCTGCACTTGTCTCGTAAATTATGTACTACTAATTGTATTTGTTCCTACTCAAGATGAATTATAGTTCATTTATTATGAATCTGGTATTGTGAAACTAACAAAAAAGAGAAGATTATTAGATAAAAGTTTTAAAGCAACTAGACATGTCATTCATTACCTATATTTACAAGTTCTTTTAAACATTTACAGAATTTAATAAGTTATTTAAATAATGAACAATAAATAAATAAGATCTAGTTGCTTTAAATATCTTAAATACAAATATGTTATTTTTTTCACGAAATAAAAATTGAAATTAGTTTATCCGTGAATAATAAATAACCAATAGGTGGTAAAAAGTATCTTAAATAACAATTTTGAAAATGTATTTTTAACTTCTGCAAAAATAAACATTTATAAAAATATTCATGTTTATTTATTTAGAAGAACAATTATGAACTAAATCATCCAACTAGACAGGCCATAGGCTTATATTATATCACAAAATAAGCGGAAATAAACAGTAAATATATAAGTTGTTCAAAAGTCATCATAAGACTAGACCGGTCTAGTCCGGTTCGGTTCACTGATTAAGATAAGAGAAAGAAAACCGGAGCGAGGAACGAAAAGACCAACCTTAGAAACGGAGAAGCCATCGTCGGAAACCACGGAAGGTTGTGCGGAAGAAGAATCAACGGCTCTGGGAATGAGACTCAGCTTGGAGCCGCATAGCTTGGTGTTGCCATTGGACACAAATATGGATCGGAGCTGAACCGGAACCGGCCGTAAGCGAGTCGAGTTGCTGAGTCGGGGACGAGTTGAATGCGGAACAACAAGGCAGAGAAATCGGTGACCAGAGCAGACGGTGGCTCCACCTGGCATCGCAAACACACAACGGAAACGCACTTTTGCTTGCTTAAGTGCTTCGCTCTTTCTTCCTTTCTCAGCAACACAAACAGAAAAGAAAGTAAGAAGAAACGAGATGAAGAAGACGCTTCTCAACCGCCAAAATTTGAGGTACGTGTCTTCGTTATCTTTCAGATTATTTATATATAATAAATGAATAAATGTTCTCTTAAAAACATATTTTTAGGATAATAAAAAAAGTGTACATAATTAAAAAGTTAATAATATAATAATTATAGCAATATATTGTAGTTATATATAATAAGAGCTGGTATTTTTTTATGAGAGAAACTACTATTCATGATAGTGGATAGTTTCTTTATAAATTAATAAAATTAATTATACTTACAAAAATAAAGAGATAAAAATATGTATGTGAAAAAAAAGTTATAAAA